>Ga0209530_1000111_pt1 | contig 70205 bp, 47 predicted proteins | sample BlaSpr_A8_Ref_O1_FD_187987 | JGI IMG/M metagenome (GOLD analysis project Ga0209530, IMG submission 187987) | Forest soil microbial communities from Thunder Bay, Ontario, Canada - Black Spruce, Ontario site 2_A8_Ref_O1 (SPAdes) (version 2) | ecosystem: Environmental > Terrestrial > Soil > Boreal...
GCGGTGTCGGGATGGGTGATTGGGTCGACGCCGACGCGACTGACCATGGATGTGATTGTGCCGTCGGCTTCTGCTTCCACCCAGGCCGCTCGGTGCTCCAACCCCAGATACGGCAGTCCCGGCAGCAGTACGCAGCCCGACGCCGCTCCGGTGCATTCCGGCAGCGACGGGGTGGTTTCTGAAGGCGGGTGCAGCATCAGCAACGCGGGCGGTTGATGATCGGCGAAATACCCGGGCTGGATAGCTGATTCACCGAAGACCGTGCCCTCGGCCAGCACCAGGCCGACGGTGCCCGGCTCGGGTTCATCGGGTAGCTCCTCGCGGGCGCCGAATACCGTTGTGGTGGAAAGCAGTCCGGGTAGTGACGCGACGCGAACCGCCACCATCAGCAGCTGGGCCCACTCTTTCGTCGAATCAGGCCAACGCCCAGAGATCACAAACCCTTTCAAGGCACCACGAGCATGGAAGGGAGCCACCCCTATAGGTCGGCCTGACCCTGTATCCATCTCGCCCTCCGCGCAACGCCTCCGCCTCGAAATAACCACGCTGGTAGCTCGAATAATTCAGGATGCCTGCGGTTTAGGCGCCGTGCAACTCGACACGGTCACTAAAGCTCGTGCTCTTTGGATCAGTCCCGGCCGACCCAAGCTGCCGAGATCGAGTCAGCCGAATATCAGCCCTTTGGTTTTAGAGGTTGCGGCCGCGTAACGCGACTCTACGTCCGCCCAGTTGACGACATTCCAGAACGCCTTGACGTAGTCGGCTTTGACGTTCTTGTACTGCAGGTAGAACGCGTGCTCCCACATGTCGACCTGCAGCAGCGGAATGATGCCAAGCGGGACGTTGGCCTGCTGGTCGTACAGCTGAAAGGTCAGCAGCTTGCCGCCGAGCGTGTCGTAGCCAAGTACCGCCCAGCCTGACCCCTGCAAGCCGTTGGCGGCTGCGCTGAACTGAGCGCGGAATTTGTCGAACGATCCAAACGCGTCATCGATGGCCGCCGCGAGATCGCCAGTCGGCTTGTCGCCACCGTTCGGCGACAGGTTCTTCCACCAGATGGAGTGGTTGACGTGGCCGCCCAGATGGAAGGCCAGGTTCTTCTCATTCAAGAAGATCGCGCTGTGGTCGTCTTTGGCGCGTGCCTCCTCCAGCTTGGCAACGGCGTCGTTCACGCCTTTGACGTAGGTGGCGTGGTGCTTGCTGTAATGGATCTCGTTGATCTGACCGGAGATGTGCGGTTCCAGCGCTGCGTAGTCCCAGTCCAAATCGGGCAGCGTGTATTCGGCCACGGGATTCCTTTCCTCGATGATCGGATCGTCTGACGTTTGTTCGCACGGATTCCGCCGGGCGGCGGCCCTAGCGTAGTCAACCCTGCTCTATGACCGCGCGGGCCGCAAGAACGACTGCTAGGGGTGGCTAGTGGTTCGGATACCCGGTTGGCGTGAATTCAAGACAGAACAGTGAATTCAAGACAAAACGATGACAGCGAGAACCGCCAGTAAAGCCAGGGCGATCAGGCCGGCACGCAATGCGGCGATGCTGTAGCCGTGGTTGCAGGCAGGTGAGCCCGAATACGGGTTCGGCGAGGCCGACGAACCCGGCCCGAACGAATGCGTGGTCATCAAACGCCTTTCACCTGCAGGTTCCCCTTGCCCCAGTGAAATGAGTCACATGAGGGCTTGTGATCGCGATCATAGCGCGTTGCGATCGGCTTGAAAAATACCGTGGATAGCAGGAGCTTCGAGAGGGTGCGGGGGCGGGGACCCGCCGGGCCGGCCTGGTGTGGCTGCGGGTGCTTAGTCAGGCAACCCATTTCGCTCAGGTATCCGTCGGGGCTGTCAATGGATGCTCAAACCACCCGGTGTTATCCACAGTTACGGCGCCGGTAAGCCGATAAAGGCCCTGTCCGTGACGTGCGCACCCAGAACCAGGTGTGGATAAACCTGTGGAAACTGTGGATAGGCACAGCAGTGTTGGGGTGTTGCGGGCCGCGTTGCTGCGGGCCGTAACGTCGCCGAAGCTAGGCTGGTCCGGTGATCCAGGTGTGCTCCCAGTGCGGCACTCGGTGGAACGTCCGCGAGCGGCACCGCGAGTGGTGTCCTCGCTGTCGTGGGGCGCTGATGGCGCCGACGGCGGAAGTGCCTGCGCCCGATCCGCGCTGGAGTACGCGCGGTGGCCCGCCGGCTCCCGGGGCCCCGGGCGGGCGGCGCACACCGCCGCGACTGCCCCCGGGCTTCCGGTGGATAGCGGTGCGCCCCGGCGCCGCACCGCCCCCGCGGCACGGGCGACGGCCCCTCGGGCCCACACCGCGCTACGCCGTGATACCGCGTTGGGGTTTGGCGGATCGCGTCGACCAGGCAGCCGTGCCAGCCGGAACACCAACGCAGACAGGGCCGTCGGCAGCGGCGGTGCGTACCACACTGTTCTTGACCTTGCTGGTGCTTTGCCTTGCGGCCCTGGTCTACATCGGGCGGTATGTGTTGCTGATCATCAACCGGAACACGTTGCTGAACTCGATGGTGGCCGTTGCCGCGGACTTGCCGGGTGTGCTGGCGAGTGCGGCTGCGATCGCGGCGGTGACCATGTCGGGCGTGATGCTGACCCGATGGCTGATCGCTCGGCGGGCCCGCGCGTTCGCGCATTACGGTCTGCAGGAGCAGCATTCCGTCCGGGCCCTGTGGGCCGGATGCCTGGTGCCGCTGGCCAATCTGCTGTGGGCTCCGGTTTACGTCACCGAGCTGGCAATCCTCGAAGAGCACCACGCTCGGCTACAGAGACCGATCCTGCAGTGGTGGGTCGCTTGGATTTTCAGCTACGGGGTTTCGATCTTCGCCATCGTTACCAGCTGGGCCAAGGACGCCCAGGGCATTGCGAACAACACTGTATGGATGGTGTCTGCATATCTGGTGGCGGCGGTGACGGTGGCCTGTGTTGCCCGGGTCTTCGAAGGATTCGAGCGCAAACCGGTCGAACGGCCGGCGCATCGCTGGGTCGTGGTCGAGCCAGATCACCCAGATCGACCTGCTGCGCAAGTATTCGCCCGACCGGTTGAGTTGAAGGGGAGGGAACCGGCAGCATAGGGATCATGACGTCGCCCGACGAGGTGCTCGCCGGGCATCCCTATGTAGTTGCCCATCGAGGCGCTTCGGCTGCTCGGCCGGAACACACGCTGGCCGCCTATGACCTCGCACTCAAAGAGGGCGCTGACGGCGTGGAATGTGATGTGCGACTGACCCGCGACGGCCATCTGGTTTGTGTGCACGACCGCCGTCTGGACCGCACCTCCACGGGGGCCGGTTTGGTCAGCACGATGACGCTGGCCCAGCTACGCGAACTCGAGTACGGCGCGTGGCACGACAGCTGGCGTCCGGACGGTACCCACGGCGATACCAGTCTGCTGACGCTCGAGGCCCTCGTCTCGCTAGTTCTGGACTGGCACCGGCCAGTCAAGATCTTCGTCGAGACCAAACACCCCGTCCGGTATGGCTCGCTGGTGGAGAGCAAGGTGCTGGCCTTGTTGCACCGCTTCGGTATCGCCGCTCCGGCCTCCGCCGATCGGTCGCGCGCGGTAGTGATGTCGTTTTCTGCCGCCGCGGTCTGGCGGGTCCGGCGAGCCGCACCGCTCCTGCCGACGGTGTTGCTCGGCAGGACCGCCCGTTTTTTGACCAGCAGCGCGGCCACCGCCGTCGGCGCCACCGCCGTCGGGCCGGCACTATCGGCGCTGAAGGAATATCCACAACTGGTCGACCGTGCAGTGGCCCAGGGCAGGGCGGTGTACTGCTGGAGCGTCGACGAATACGAAGACGTCGACTTCTGCCGGGATGTCGGGGTGGCCTGGATTGCCACTAACCACCCAGGCCGCACCAAGGCCTGGTTGGCGAGGGGGCGTGCTGCCGAGGGCAGCGGTTAGTTCGGCGCTAGCTGGCCTCCGGCGGCGTTCGGTGCGCCTACTCCGGCGGGCTCCGGGCCCACCTCGCGGGCGACGAAGTTCTCCAGGTCGAATAAGTTGGCTCCGGCACGATCGGCGACCCGCACCAGGGTGGTCATCGACGCCACCTCTTCGGTCTGCTCCCGTAGGAACCACTGCATGAACTGCTCACCGAGGTAGTCGCCCTCGTCACGGGCGACGGCGGTGAGCCGGCTGACTTGCTCGGTGACCGCACGTTCCTGCGCCAGCGCCAGTGCGAGCGCATCGTGCGGACGGTCGAACCGATTACGCACCGCGTCCACACCCGGGATCTCGACGCGGACGTCGCGATCGAGCAGATGTTGCACCAGCATCATCGCGTGATTTCGTTCTTCAACTGATTGGCTGTAAAAGCGCTTCGCCAATTGCGGCAGGTCGGCGCTGTCGAAATAAACCGCTATCGCCATATATTGCTGGGCGCTGGTGAATTCATTGTAAATCTGTTCCTGTAATAATGCCTGAAATTTCGTTTTAGGACCAGCGTAATCACTCATGAACGCAGATTACCGCAGGTCAAGGCCCACTGCAAATGAGGTATCACTTTCCCAGGAAAGGATTTCCTAAGTGTGTAAACCGGCTTTAAGCTGATCTTACTGAGGCCAGGTTTGCCTTAGTAAAGCAAGGCTATGAATGTCGGATGCACATTACGCGGGTACTAATGCGGCGGTCTGCGCGCCCGGCATGGAATCTCTACCGCTGCCCGTCTAGTGCGGCGGCCGGCACCGGTGCGTCGGAGGCCAGCGCGTCGAACAACTCGCGGGCCACGTCGTGGTTCCACACCACCACCGAACCGGCGTCGCTGTTGGTCAGCTCACCTATCGGGACGGTGATGGTGGTGGTCGATCCGTGCATGGCCCAGCCGAGCTGGGCCAGGTCCCAGACATGGTCGCCCTGGTCAACGGTCAGTGCGCTGACGGCCGCATGCGGCACGGAGTACCAGCGCCACGGATTGAGCCACACCGTCGGGTTGGCAATGCGTTGCAGCAGCGCCGACATGAACAATCGTTGGTTGATCATCCGGTCCAAATCTGCCCGCGGTGTGTCCCGGGTCCTTACGTACCCCAGCGCATTAGGGCCGTCCAGCTCCTGGCAGCCGGCCGGCAGATCGACGCCGGCCAGCGGATCGTTGATCGGCGTGGTTAGGCACACGGTGACCCCACCGAGCGCGTCGACCAGGACGGCGAACCCGCTGAATCCGATCTCGGCGTAGTGGTCGAGGCGCAGACCCGTGGCCTGCTCCACGGTCTGGGTCAGCAACTGTGCCCCGCCGATCGCGAACGCGGAGTTGATTTTGTCCTGGCCGTGTCCGGGGATCGGCACATATGAATCACGCGGTATCGACACCATGGTCGTCGGGTTGCTCGATCCGAACTGCGGCACGTGTACCAACAGAATGGTGTCAGTGCGACCGCTGCCGATGTCGCCGCCGGTGGCCAGGTCTCGCTGCTGCTCCGGTGTCAGGCCCTGGCGACTGTCCGAGCCGACGAGCAGCCAGTTTGTACCGCGGCCGGCGCCGGGCCGATTTAGATAATCCATCAGCACCGGCTCGCGGTGCAACGAAATGTCGAACCAAGCGGCCCAGCCGAAGATGCCGCCGCCGGCGAGCAGCAGACCGATCAGCAGACTCAGCGCCAGCACACGACCCCAGCGGCGCTTGCCGGGTTTGTGGCCCTTGCTGCGCGCGTTCGGCGCTCCGCGACGCGGCGGGGGGCCGGATTTGCCCGGCGGCCCCGATGGGCGGGCACGCGGCTTGGGAGCGATCGGTCGTGGCCGGCGCCGTGGCACCGTCTGATCGGCAACCGGTGGCGGCGGGCCGGTTTCACGCCGAATCACCTGCGCGGGCTCCGGACGCGCTGCCCGCGGCGGGATCGGCCTTCGAGGCCCCTGAGGGGTCCGAAGTTCCGGTAGTTCCGGTGATCGATCGCCGGTCACCTGGATAACTTACGTGCCGGCACCCGCTGGGCCCGGAATTGAACCCGGTCTAACGACGGGCGCGCAACCCGTTGATGAACGGGCAACCCATCAGCACCCGGATCGCCTGACTCAGCCCGGTCATGTCGTCCACGGGCTTGTGGAACGGCAACCGGATGTCATGGTCGCCATCGTGGCTTTCGACGCGAAAACGTATGCCGTACCGGTCCAGCCCCAGCGGGCGGACCTGCCCGCGTCGCAGTGGCGCAGGCAGTCTGGATACCAACCGCGCGACTACGTCGTTATGGGCTGTGTCCAAGTGCCAGAGCAGGGTCGATTCGATCTCCCAGAACGGGTCGGGCCGAGCGGCGAGCAGGTCCTCGGTGCTGACGGGCTCGGCACCGGTGGCGTCGGTCACGACCACGGATGCGATCTCGAGTCGCAGCAGCGTGTACCGGGGCTCTTTCCCGTGCGACCGCATGGACTTCGGGGTGTCGACTTGCAGTAGTACCGGATTCGGGTAGTCGGCGGCGATCAAGTCCAGCGTTGTCGTCACCTCGGCAGGCGGGATCTGGTGCAGGCGGCCGCGAACCCAAACCAGCGAACGGACCGGTTCTCGCAGTGGAATCGGCGCGTAATCGGTCAGCTCCAACACCGCCTGCGATTCGACGACCCGACGATTCGCGTCTTCGCTCAAAAGTGCGACGGCGAAGGTTCCGTCGTCCAGCAAGTGGTGTACCGGCGTGGCTACGGGTTCCCGGCGAGGCTCCTCGCGCTCAATGGCCAGGAGTGCGCTGCCGGCCCGTGCGCACGCGCTGCGAATGCGTTCAGCAGTCGTCGGCACAGGGCTGGTCAGCGGTAACATGATTCTCCTTCGGTGATTAGGTAAGGCTAAGTTAACTTAGATCGATGGGGGCCGCAAGGTCCTGTTCCGCATCAGGCGCCATTAGGGTTGGGGCGTGGTCCGCATCGCTTACCTCGGTCCCGAGGGGACTTTCACCGAAGCGGCGCTGCTGCAGATGACGAACGCCGGCCTGGTTCCCGACCACGGGCCGGATGCTTTGCGGCGGTTGCCTTCCGAGAGCACCCTCGCCGCGCTGGATGGTGTCCGCGACGGCGTTGCCGATTACGCATGTGTGCCGATCGAGAACTCGATCGACGGATCGTTGACGCCCACCCTGGACAGCATGGCCATCGGTTCGCCCCTGCAAGTTTTCGCCGAGACAACGCTGGACGTGGCGTTCAGCATCGTCGTCAAACCCGGCCTTAACGCCGAGGACGTTCGCACATTGGCAGCTTTCCCGGTCGCTGCGGCACAGGTGCGGCAATGGCTGGCCGCTCACCTGGCGGGCGCCGAACTACGGCCGGCGTATTCCAATGCCGATGCGGCGCGGCAGGTGGCCGAAGGCCAGGCCGATGCCGCAGTGACCTCCCCGCTGGCGGCCGCCCATCGGCGGTTGGTGGTCCTGGCCGACGGTATCGTCGACGAGCCCAATGCCCGCACCCGCTTCGTCCTGGTTGGCCCGCCGGGACCGCCGCCGACCCGCACCGGGGCCGATCGCACGTCGGTGGTGTTGCGCATCGACAACGCGCCGGGCGCGCTGCTGGCAGCGCTGGCCGAATTCGGTATCCGCGGCATCGATTTGACCCGGATCGAATCTAGGCCGACCCGCACCGAACTGGGCACTTACCTGTTCTTTGTGGATTGCGTCGGCCATATCGACGACGACCCGGTCGCCGAGGCACTCAAGGCGCTGCACCGTCGTTGCGCCGATGTGCGATACCTGGGTTCCTGGCCGATGGGGCCCGCCGCCGGCATCGGCCCACCCCCAGCAGACGAGGCGTCGCGCTGGCTGGCGCGGCTGCGGGCAGGCAAACCACAGCACGCCCAGGGTCCCGGGTCGGGGGGGTTTAGGCCGTGAGCGGTCGCTTGGTATTGCTACGACACGGCCAGTCCTACGCCAACGTCGAGCGCAGGTTGGACACCAGGCCGCCCGGGGCGGCATTGACACCGTTGGGCCGCGATCAGGCGCGGGCGTTTGCCACGTTCTCTAGAGGGCCCGAGCGGCCGACCATGCTCGCGCACTCGGTGGCCACCCGGGCATCGCAGACGGCCGCGGTGATCGGCGCCGAACTCGACCTGCCGGCCCACGAGCTTGCCGGCATCCACGAGGTGCAGGTCGGAGAGCTGGAAAACCGCAGCGACGACGATGCGATCGCGGAATTCAATGCCATCTACCAGCGATGGCATCACGGTGAGCTCGATGTGCCACTGCCCGGCGGCGAGACCGGCGATGAGGTGTTGGACCGCTATGTACCGGTGCTCACCGACCTGCGAATGCGGTACCTCGATGATGACAACTGGAACGGCGACATCGTCGTCGTCAGCCACGGCGCGGCGATCCGGCTGGCCTCTGCGGTGCTGGCCGGAGTCGACGGCAACTTTGCGCTGGACAACCATCTGGACAACGCGGAGTCGACGGTGTTGGCCCCGATCACCGACGGGCGTTGGAGTTGTCTGCGGTGGGGAACGCTGACGCCACCGTTCTACCCCGGGCCCGACTCCAGCCCAGTCGCCGACGCGGTACGGTCAAGCACCGATCCGATGGGCTGACCCGATGAGCTCACGTGCGATCAGACCGCCAGCGCAACCGATTCAGTGCATCCGCAGCCGACGGCGTCGCAATCGACGACGAACGTGTGCGGCACCAGCTCTGGGCTGACGCAGCCCGCCTCGGTGCATTCCGACCGGCGCAATGAATGGCGAATGATGGTGCCGTGGCAGTGATCTAAGCCCGTTCGGCAGTCGCGGCAATCAGCGCTCATTACCCGTTCATAGCAGCGGGCGCGAACAAATCCGGGATGCCGCGCCCAGAAGGGTGCAGGCAAACAGCGAAGAGTGCGCGCGCACCAGCTCAGGCCCAGCCCAATTCTTCCAACCTGTTGTCATCAATACCGAAATGATGCGCGATTTCGTGGATAACCGTGATCGCCACCTCCTCGACGACCTCGTCGGCCGAGACACAGGCGTCCAGCAGCGCGTCGCGGTAGATCGTGATGGTGTCAGGCAGTGACCCGGCATAGTCGGAGTCCCGCTCCGTCAACGCCACCCCCTCGTAGAGTCCAAGAAGTTCGGCGTCCTCGGGGTGGCGGTCGGCGACCAGGACGGCGACGTTATCCATTGCGGCCGCCAGCTCGGGCGGGATCAAGTCGAGCGCCTCGGACACCAGCTCGTCGAACCGCTGCGGATCCATCCGCACGACCACCCGGCTAGCCTCCTGGCGCAGGCTCGGCCGGCCCGGCTGGTGGCGGGGCCGGTGGTGGTTGGGCGTACGGCGGAATCACGTCACCGTCGGCTGGGGGCAGCCCGTCCGGCGGAGGCGGCACTTGGGTAGCCGGAGGCTGCGCGGCCGGCGCCCGGGGAGGTGTCACAACCGGCTGTTGTACAACCGGCTGTTGCGGAAGATGCTGATTGCCCGGCGGCATGGTGTCAGGCGGGGCGCTGGGCTGGTTTTGGGGAACCTGGCCCGGATTCTGGAGGGGTATCGGCGGCAGCGTGAGCCGCTCCTCGGGAATGTCGGGCGGCGGTACCGGGGGCTGACCGTTGATCAACAGCTGGCCCTTGGCGCTTTCGACCAGTGCGGCCCAGCCCCCATTGCCCAGCGTCGCGCCGATGCTGCACGTGACCTCACGGCTACCGGCCGACCAACTGGGCTGCGACAGGGTGGGATAGATCAGCGTGAGGGTGGTGGTGCGCAACTTGATGGGCGCGAGGTAGGCGTCCGTCATCCTGGTGCAAGAGTCCTTGATGAACCCGTCCTGCTCGGGCTCGGCAGGCAGGCCGTTGGGGAACTTCTCGCCCAGATTGACCGTGCCGGTGACCTCCATTGCGTGTGGGGCCCCGCAGTCGACCGGTACGTCGACTGGCTGATTGGTCGCCGAGTCGATGCCCAAGCAAGTGCCGGCCTGCCAGACTTTGGACTGGTCGATGTCGGCGACCTTGCCCTTGAAGGCGACCTGCTGGTTGTTCAGGCCGGGCAACTGCAGGCCGCACAACATCCGGCGTTCGCCGCCTTGGCGCCACGCCCGGTCACCGGACCACAGCATGCTGACGGTGAATTTGCTGTTGGGGTCGTATTTGGTTCCGAGGTAGTGACGCACCGCGGCCTCGCACTGCTCTTGCGTGATCTGCTGAATGCGCGCGGGCGATGGGGGAGCAGCGTTGGGCCCGTATTCCGAGCCCGGGAATGTCCGCATATCGATGGACTCGGCAACTTCAAACCGGTGATCGTCGGCGCAGTTGACGATGCTCGAGGCCTCTGGTGTTATATCCGGCCACATCAGGCAATCGCCGCTGGTGGCGCGGTTGAAGGAGGTGTCGCTGCGGGCGCCGGTGCTGGGCACCGGATCGCTGTCGATATAGCCGGCAAGCCGCCCCGGCCCGGTCCCGACAGCCGGAATTGCAGTGACCAGCCCGGCGATCAGCAGACCGCCGAGAGCGGTGAGGAGTAACGCCCGCCGGGTCGCCGTCGCCTGCAAACCATGCGGCCAGCCGAACCCGGCCAGCGACTGTTCCACCTCGCCGGCGAGCATGCCGACGGCGGGGCTGGCGGGGGGAGGTTCCTTTTCGAGGGCGTCCGACATCCGCTCCATTCTGACAGGGCTTCGACAGCCGCGTGAAAATTGTTACGCATGTGTGTCATGGGATTAGGCCGGGTGGGGTGCCGCCGGGATCCGACCGAGGGCTCAAAAGTAGTCTCAGGGCCGTGATCGACCTGAAGCTGCTCCGGGAAGACCCGGACGCCGTGCGCCGCTCACAACTCAGCCGCGGCGAAGACCCCGCGCTGGTGGATGCCTTGTTGACGGCCGACGCCGCCCGTCGGTCCGCGATCTCGGCCGCCGATGCGCTGCGCGCCGAGCAGAAAGCCGCCAGCAGAAGCGTGGGCGCCGCATCAGCCGAGGAGCGCCCGGCCAAGCTGGCGCGCGCCAAGAAACTCGCCGAGCAGGTTAAAGCCGCAGAAGCCGGCCAGACCGAAGCCGAGGCGGCGTTCACCGGAGCACACATGGCGATCTCGAACGTCATTTTGGACGGGGTACCCGCCGGAGGGGAGGACGATTACGTTGTACTCGATATCGTTGGCGATCCACCGCAGTTGAACAACCCGAAGGACCATCTCGAACTCGGCGAATCACTGGGCCTCATCGACATGCAGCGCGGCGCCAAGGTATCCGGCTCGCGGTTTTACTTCCTGACCGGTCGGGGCGCGCTGTTGCAGCTGGGCCTGCTGCAGCTGGCGCTGCGGCTGGCCGTGGACAACGGCTTCATCCCGATCATCCCGCCGGTGCTGGTGCGTCCCGAGGTGATGGCCGGCACCGGATTCCTGGGTGCCCATGCCGACGAGGTGTACCGGCTGGAGGCCGACGACCTCTACCTGGTCGGCACCTCGGAAGTACCGCTGGCCGGCTACCACTCGGACGAGATCCTGGACCTGTCCGGCGGACCGCTGCGGTACGCCGGCTGGTCGTCGTGTTTCCGTCGTGAGGCGGGCAGCTATGGCAAGGACACCCGCGGCATCATTCGGGTGCACCAGTTCGACAAGGTGGAGGGGTTCGTCTACTGCACTCCCGACGAGGCCCAGGCCGAGCACGCACGGCTGCTGGGCTGGCAGCGCGAGATGCTGGCGCACATTGAGGTGCCGTACCGGGTAATCGACGTGGCCGCAGGTGATCTCGGCTCGTCAGCCGCCCGCAAGTTCGACTGCGAGGCGTGGGTTCCGACGCAGCAGACATACCGCGAGCTGACATCGACATCGAACTGCACCACCTTCCAGGCGCGCCGGCTGGCCACGCGCTACCGGGATGGCAATGGCAAGCCGCAGATTGCGGCGACGCTCAACGGCACGCTGGGCACCACCCGATGGCTGGTGTCGATCCTGGAGAACCACCAGCGGCCCGACGGCAGTGTGCGGGTCCCCGAGGCATTGGTCCCGTTTGTCGGCACCGAGGTGCTTCAGCCGGGGGCTTGAGCGCTGCGGTCAGGCATCCGCCATGTCGCGGGATTGTGCGTGCCGGCGCTGCCGTTCGATGGTGGCGAAATAGAAGGCCAACGCGAAGGCGAAGCTGGTGAACAGGCTGGACACAAAGTACAGCCAGGGGTGCCGCAGCCCACGACGATAGCCGTCGACGATGGTAAACAGCGGCAGCAGAATAACATTCGCGATGGTGTAGTCCTGGCTGGCGGAGCTGGCGGCGGGGTTGGTGAACATCAGCCGTATGTATTCGGCCCAGCTGCCGTGGCCCCAGATCGGGTTCGTCGACCCTTGTGCGTATTGCTGCACGAAATGGATGTTGAAATACCAGCCCAGCACGACCGAAGCGATGCCGACGACGTAATACACGGATTCCAGCGGCGAGAACAACGGACCGCCTGCCGGCCGGGCGAACACCTTCGAGTTCGACGCGACGATCCAGCCGATAACACTAAGCCCGAGAACTGCATGTACGAGAAGCGAGACCATGGGCGCAGTCTCACCCCCGACCCGAAGTTTTGTCAATATTGACACAACGAGCGGAATTGACACAACAAGCGGAATTGACACAACGAGCGGAGGGCGAAGCTGGGGTACCTTACTGCCATGGTCAGGCCCGCTCAGACGGCGCGCAGCGAGCGCACCCGGGAGGCGCTGCGCCAGGCCGCGCTGGTGCGATTCCTGGCCCAGGGTGTCGAAGACACTTCGGCCGAACAGATCGCGGCGGACGCCGGCGTGACGCTGCGGACGTTCTATCGGCACTTCAAGTCCAAGCACGATTTGCTGTTTGCCGACTACACCGGACTGCATTGGTTTCGCGCGGCGCTGGACGGCCGGCCGGCCGATGAACCGATCGTTGATTCGGTGCAGTCGGCCATCTTCTCGTTTCCCTATGACGTTGACGCGGTGACCAAAATCGCCGCATTGCGACAGGACGAGCTCGACCCTGGCCGCATCGTGCGCCACATTCGGGAGGTCCAGGCGGACTTCGCCGATGCCATCCAGGCGCAGCTGCAACGGCGTAGCTGCGGGGCGAACGGCGCTGCGGACCAGAGCGCCGACGAGCGGGTGCGCATTGCCGTGATTGCACGGTGCATCGCGGCCGCGGTTTTCGGCGCGATGGAAGTCTGGATGGTCGGCGGCGATCGGTCGCTCGGCGAGCTGGCACGGGTGTGCCACGCGGCGCTGGAGTCGCTGCGAGCGGGCATCACCGACGCTTGGGTCACCCCGACAGCTGATCGACTTTCGTCATAATTGACAAAACTTTCCGTCCGTGCCAGCCTCCATTCCTGGAGGGCAGGACATGAATGGCTCTGAAATTGGGTTTGACGCGATAGTTATCGGTGCCGGGCATAACGGGCTGACCGCGGCGGTGCTGCTACAGAAGGCGGGACTGCGGACCGTGTGCCTGGATGCCAAGCTCTACGCCGGTGGCATGGCTTCCACAGTCGAGCTTTTCGGCGGATACCAGTTCGAGATCGCCGGCTCGGTGCAGTTTCCGACGGCGTCCGTGGTGATCAATGAGCTGGGCTTGGACACCTTGCCGACGATCGACTTGGACGTGATGTCGGTCGCGCTGCGCGGTGTCGGTGACGATCCGCTGGTCCGGTACAGCGACCCGATAAAGCTGTTCACCCACCTCAATGAGGTGCACGGTGCAGACGCCGTCAACGGCATGGCGGGGCTGATGGCGTGGAGCCAGGCGCCGACACGGGCGCTGGGCCGGTTCGAGGCGGGCAGGCCGCCCAAGACTCTCGACGAGATGTATGCCTGTGCCACAAATGAATTCGAACGCTCAGCTATCGATGACATGTTGTTCGGTTCGGTCACCGACGTGTTGGACCGCTATCTTCCAGACCGCGAGAAGCACGGTGCACTACGCGGCTCGATGACCATGCTGGCCGTCAACACCCTCTACCGCGGGCCGGCTACACCCGGCAGCGCGGCGGCACTCGCCTTTGGACTGGGCGTTCCCGACGGGGACACCATGCAGATGAAGAAGCTGCGCGGCGGCATCGGCGCGCTCACCGCGCACCTGTGTGAACTGCTGGAGGGCCACGGCGGCGAAGTTCGGTTGCGTAGCAAGGTGACCGAGATTCTCGTCGTCAACGGTCGGGTGAGCGGAGTGCGGACCGAGGCGGGGCACACGTTGACGGCCCCGATCGTCGTCTCCGGCATCGCACCCGACGTCACGCTCAACGAGATGATCGATCCCGCCGCGCTGCCCGCCGATATCCGGGAACGCTATTCGCGCATCGACCACCGCGGCAGTTACCTGCAGATGCACTTCGCGCTGGAAGAAGCCCCCGCCTTCGCCGCCCCCTACGAGATGCTCAACGACCCGGCTATGCAGGCATCGATGGGCCTTTTCTGCACGCCGGAGGAAGTCCAGCAGCAGTGGGAGGATTGCCGCCGCGGGATCGTTCCAGCCGACCCGACGTTGGTGTTGCAGATCCCGTCGCAGAACGATCCGGACCTGGCGCCCGAGGGTAAGCACGCCGCATCGGCTTTCGCGTTGTGGTTCCCGATTGAGGGCGGCCCAAATGACGGAGACTACGGTCGGGCGAAGCTCGAAATGGGTCAGCGGGTGATCGACAAGATCACCCGACTCGCGCCGAATTTCGAAGGCAGCATCATCCGGCACACCACGTTCACGCCCAGGCACATGGGTGTGATGTTCGGCGCCCCAGGCGGCGATTACTGCCACGGGCTGTTGAACCCGGATCAGATCGGGCCGAACCGGCCGGGGCCGAAAGGGTTTCTCGGCCAGCCGATCCCGATCGAGGGGCTGTACCTGGGCAGTGCGGGTTGTCACGGCGGGCCGGGGATCACGTTCATTCCCGGCTACAACGCCGGTCGTGCGGCTCTGGCCGACCGTATGGCTTAGCGATTCGAGCCGCCAAATGGCGCCGTTAGGCGTCCAAGCGGGTGAACTCGTCCTGTCGGTACAGCTGTACGCACTCGGCTCGTCTGACCTTGCCGCTTGTGGTGATTGGAATCGAGCCCGGCGATACCAGAACTAGATCTGACACGCTCAGGCCGTGCGAGGTCGATATGGCCGACGTCACTTCACGCTTGACGACGCCCAGCCTGCGCATCGCCTCCCCGTCGGAGTCGCCGCGCTTCTTGAGTTCGATGATGGCAACCAGCTTCTCGCCGCCGTCATCCGGAACTGCTATCGCCGCGCACCGGCCTCGAGTGATCTCCTGGATCGTTGTCTCGATGTCATCGGGAGAATGGTTGCGCCCATAGACGATCAACAGATCCTTGACGCGGCCGATGATGAACAGCTCGCCCTCGGAAATGAAGCCCGAATCTCCAGTTCTCAGCCAAGGCCCTTCGGGCGTGCCGGCCGACGGAGTGACAATCCTTCCTCCGAAGGTGCGCTCAGTCTCATCGGGATTGTGCCAATAGCCGACAGCGACGTTGTCGCCATGCACCCAGATCTCACCGACCATTGCCTCCACACACTCGGTCTGGGCCTCGGGATCGACGATCCGCATGGTGGGTGATTGCCGCAGGGGGTAACTGACCAGTGGTGTGCCCTCTGTGCTCGCGCACCGCTTCGCGTGGCCGGCGGAAAGTTTTTGGGATTCGAAGTCGACGATCTTTGGTGGTTGACCCGCTCTGCTGGTCGCCACGTACACCGTTGCTTCCGCGAGCCCATATGAGGGCCGGATCACCGAGTTGTGAAGATTGAAGCGCGCAAACCGCTCAGCGAAACGCTTGAGAGTCGCGGGTTGTACCCGTTCGCTACCGCTGAGGATGGTCTGCACGCCGCCGAGATCAAGCCCGGCCATGTCGTCGTCTGATGTTTTGCCGGCGGCCAGTTCGTACGCGAAGTTCGGTGCTGCCGAAAATGCGTGACTATTGCGCGCCATCAATTGCATCCACCGGGCCGGTCGCTGCAGGAACGACTCCGGGCTTGTGAGCGCAGTGCGAAATCCCCCCAGAATCGGTGCACAAATTCCCAGAACCAAACCCATGTCGTGATAGAACGGCAGCCACGACACAAGAGTGGTGTCGAGTGGTGCAACACCTCCGCGGTCCGCAAAGTAGCCGGCCATCAACTGCTCGAAATTAGCCAGCAGGTTCCTATGGGAAATCATTACCCCACGCGGTTGACGGGTCGATCCAGACGTATATTGCAAATACGCCGTAGTTTGCTGATTATCGTCGAAAGCATCAGACCGTGTCGGAGAGTCCAGATCTAGCAAGTCAACCTCGATGATTGCCGGGGCGGATGCACCGGGTCGTGGCGAAACATGCTGAGTGACATAGCCTATGACAGAGGATGTCGTGAGAATGGCAGTGGGCGACGCATCGTGCAGCACCGACTTGACACGCTCGTCGCTGGCGCCACCCAGCGGAACCGAAAGCGGAACCGCGATAACTCCGGCCTGTAATGCGCCTAGAAAAGCAACGATGTAATCGAATCCTTGGGGCGCTAATATCACGGCGCGGTCACCAGTTGATGCATGAAGTCTGAGTTGCCGCGCAATGTTTAGTGCTCGCCGATACAACTGCGACCATGTCAGGCTTTCGGCAACACCGGCCCAGTCCTGCTCGTAATCAATAAACGTGAAAGCCGTGCCATCAGGCTGCAGATTGACACATTGGCGCAACATCGCGGGAATGGAACGCTCAATCACAAGGCGTCACACTACCTCGTGGATGTCCCGGGATGCGTCCCCCGACAGCCTTGACCGGAGGCGGGAGAGCCACGCCGCCTGATCTGCCGGCGTCGCCGACGGGCGGGTCCGGTAGCTCCCGGACGACCACCACGTACGCGGGTGTTGACTGATGAGCCGGTCGCGGCGTGCCAGCAGCGTCTGAGGTGCGCCGCGCTAGGTCACAAGAGCCTTGAAGCGCAGTGCTGAACGGCTCGGTCGACTCCGCGGCGCTTTGTTCGGGGCGGCAGATTGTTGGACGGCCGCACGACTTTCAACCGCATCCGTGGGACGACGGCTACGCTGCGCTGATGACTTCGCGTTAGACTCTGGCGTCGATGTCGGGGGTCGACGGATCTATCTGCGTCGCTGCAGTTTTCCAGCCTGGATTGAAATCCGACGATGACCCGTTGAAGGGCTGGTGAGAAGAAGAGGTGGAGGGACCTTGGCTGAGCCGCGTGTGACTCCGGTTGCTGTCATCGGAATGGCGTGCCGGCTTCCGGGGGGCATCAATTCCCCTGACCAATTGTGGGAGGCGTTGCTGCGGGGCGATGACCTGATCACCGAGGTTCCGCCCGACCGATGGGATTCCGACGAATTTTACGACCCCGAGCCAGGGGTGCCAGGTCGGACGGTGTGCAAGTGGGGCGGGTTCCTGGACGACCCTGCCCTTTTCGATTGCGAGTTCTTCGGCATCAGCGAGCGGGAGGCGATCGCGATCGATCCGCAGCAGCGCCTTTTGCTGGAAACCTCGTGGGAGGCCATGGAGCACGGCGGTCTTACTCAGCAAGCGATGGCCGGCTCGCGGACCGGCGTGTTCGCGGGAGTGACGCATGGCGACTACACAATGGTGGCGGCCGACGCCAACGCATTGACCGGGCCGTACGGATTCTTAGGCAACAGTTTCAGCATGGCATCCGGGCGGGTCGCCTACGCTTTGGGGCTGCACGGTCCGGCGATGACGGTGGATACCGCATGCTCGTCTGGCCTGGCCGCGGTGCATATGGCATGTCGTAGCCTGCACGAGGGCGAAAGCGACCTCGCACTGGCGGGGGGCGTCTCTTTGATGTTGGAACCGCGCAAAGCCACTGCGGGGTCTGCTTTGGGCATGTTGTCTCCGACCGGACGATGTCATGCGTTCGACGTCGCGGCGGACGGATTCGTGTCTGGCGAGGGTTGCGCCGTGGTGATGCTCAAACGGTTACCGGATGCGCTGCGGGATCGGGACCGGATCCTGGCTCTGGTACGCGGCACCGCCGCAAACCAGGATGGCCACACGGTGAACATCGCGACACCGTCGCGGCCCGCACAGGTCGCGGCCTATCGCGCGGCGCTGGCCGCTGGGGGCGTGGACGCCGGCACCGTCGGCATGGTCGAGGCGCACGGCCCCGGCACCCCTATCGGCGACCCCATCGAATACGCGAGCGTCTCCGAGGTGTATGGCCTCGACGGCCCCTGCGCGCTCGCATCAGCGAAGACCAACTTCGGACACACCCAGTCGGCCTCCGGAGTGCTGGGGCTGATGAAGGCGATCCTCGCCCTGCAACATGGTGTGGTTCCGCGCAATCTGCACTTCACCCGGCTGCCCGATGAGCTTGCCCAAATAGAGACCAACCTCTTTGTGCCGCATGCGACCACGCCGTGGCCCACTAACGGTCACCAAGCGCCCCGACGGGCGGCAGTGTCGTCCTACGGGTTCTCGGGAACAAACGTGCACGCCATCCTCGAACAAGCTCCGCTGGAGCAGGCTCCCCAAACCGAAGCTCAGCACAACGGGACGACCGCATCCGATATGGCCTCCCCGGCTATGTTCGCGTTGTCATCCACCTCCGCCGACGCGCTACGGCAAACTGCTCAGCGGCTGGCAGGCTGGGTGCAAGAGCGCGCGGACTCGCTGGTGTTCACGGATCTGGCCTACACACTGGCACGTCGGCGCGCGCACCGGCCCGTGCGGACGGCGGTCATCGCCGGCAGCGTCGAGGAGCTGATCGGGGGTTTGCAGGAGATCGCCGACGGTGACACCCCGTATCAAGCCGGGGTGGGGCAGGACGACCAGGGTCCGGTCTGGTTGTTCTCCGGGCAAGGCTCGCAGTGGGCGGCGATGGGCGCCGACCTGCTGGCCAACGAACCGGTGTTCGCCGCGACCGTTGCGCAGTTGGAGCCGCTGATCGCGACGGAGTCCGGGTTCTCGGTGACCGAAGCGATGATGGCGGCCCAGACGGTGACCGGCATCGACCTGGTGCAGCCGACCATCTTCACCATGCAGGTCGCACTGGCCGCCACGATGAGGTCATACGGCGTGCGCCCGGGCGCCGTGATCGGCCACTCGATGGGCGAATCCGCAGCAGCTGTGGTCGCAGGTGCGCTGTCGCTGGAAGACGGAGTGCGCCTCATCTGCCGCCGTTCCCGGTTGATGTCCACGATCGCTGGTTCCGCGGCGATGGCGTCGGTGGAGCTGCCCGCGCTAAGTGTGCAATCGGAACTAACGGCTCTCGGCGTCGACGACGTCGTGGTTGCCGTGGTGACCTCTCCGCAGTCGACGGTGGTCGCCGGCGCCACCGAGTCGGTTCGCAAGCTGGTCGCCGCGTGGGAGCAGCGGGAAGTGATGGCACGGGAAGTGGCCGTCGACGTGGCATCACATTCTCCGCAGGTCGACCCGATCCTTGCTGAGTTGTCCGAGGTGCTGGCCGACCTCAACCCGATGCAACCGGAGGTTCCCTACTATTCGGCGACCCTGTTCGACCCGCGTGAACGGCCTGCGTGCGATGCCCGTTACTGGGCGGACAATCTGCGTCACACGGTGCGGTTCTCTGCGGCGGTGCGGGCTGCGCTCGACGACGGGTATCGAGTCTTCGCCGAGCTTTCACCACACCCGCTGCTGACCCACGCCGTCGAGCAGACCGCCGGCAGCATCGGCATGCCGGTGACCGCATTGGCCGGCATGCGGCGCGAGCAGCCGCTGCCGCACGGACTCCGCGGCCTGCTCACGGATTTGCACAGTGCGGGCGCCGCAGTGGACTTCTCGGTGCTCTATCCCGCTGGGCGCCTGGTTGACGCGCCGCTGCCGGCCTGGACACATCGTTACCTGTACCACAACCGCGATGGTGTGGAAAATCGGACGCAGGGTGGCTTCAGCGTTACCGTGCATCCGCTGTTGGGCTCGCATGTCCGACTGCCGGAGGAGCCCGAGCGCCACGCCTGGCAGGCTGAGGTCGGCACTGCGGCGCTGCCCTGGTTGGGCGATCACCAGATACACAATGTGGCCGCGCTTCCAGGGGCCGCCTATTGCGAGATGGCGTTGGCCGCGGCCCGCACTGTCTTAGGCGAGGATTCGGAAGTCCGCGATATCCGTTTCGAAGCAATGCTGTTGCTGGACGACGAGACCCCGGTATCCGCCGTCGCATCGGTGACATCGCCGGGCGTCGTCGAATTCGCAGTAGAGGCCCTCCAGGACGGTGTTGGACACCTTCGGTGGGCCTCGGCGGTCCTGTGCACGCGACAGGACGAGGACCAGCCGCCCGCTTATGACATACCCGCCTTGTTGGCCGCCCACTCGTGCCGCGTCGACGGAGACGAGATGCGGCAGGGTTTCGACCAGCACGGTGTGCATTATGGTCCCGCCTTCACCGGCCTGGCCGCAGTACACGTCGCGGACGGGACGGTCGACACGGTACTCGCCGAAGTCGCGCTGCCTGGTTCGATTCGTTCACAACAAAGCGCCTATGGGATTCACCCCGCCCTGCTGGATGCCTGTTTCCAGTCGATCGGGGCGCATCCCGAAATCCAGAACGTAAGCCGCGGCGGTCTGCGGCTGCCGTTGGGCGTGCGCCGGGTCCGTGCCTACGCTTCTGCCCGCACCGCCCACTACTGCTATGCAAGGGTGACCAACGCCGCTGCGGCCGGGGTGGAAGCCGACCTTGACATCTTGGACGAGCACGGGACGGTCCTGATGGCCGTGCGCGGATTGCAACTCGGCACCGAGGTCTCCGAGAACGAAACCCGCAATCGGGTGCTGAGCGAGCGGCTGCTGACCATCGAATGGCAACAGCGAGAGCTGCCCGACGGGGACTATGTCGACGCCGGAACGTGGCTGCTGATCAGCACCTGTACCACGGCGGATGTCGCGGCCACCGAGTTGACGGATGCGTTGAAGCTGCACAACGCTGAATGCACGACTATGTGTTGGCCGCAGCATGCCGACGAAATCGCCGCGGCCGCGGAGTTGCGCGGTCAGCTCGTTGCCGGCGGATTTACCGATGTGGTCGTGCTCACCGGGCCCAAGAACGGCGAAGCGGATGCCGACTGCGCAGTTGTCGGCGGTGGTTACGTTCAGGATGTGGTGCGCATCGCCCGGGAACTGCCAGACATCGCCGGCCAGCCGCCCCGGCTGTATGTCGTGACCAGGAGCGCCCAGCCGGTGCTGGGCGATGACTGCGTCAACCTCGAGCAGGGCGGGCTGCGCGGCCTGCTGCGGGTGATCGGCACCGAGCACCCGCACCTGCGCACCACCCACATCGACGTCGACGAGCAGACAAACGCCGAGCAGGTGGCACGTCAACTGCTGAACGGCTCCGAAGAGGACGAGACCGCTTGGCGCAACAATGAGTGGTACACGGCGCGCTTGTGTCCCACCGCGCTGCGCCCCGAAGAGCGGCAAACCACCGTCCTGGATCAGGAGCACGACGGCATGCGCATGCAGATCCGCACGCCGGGTGATGTGCAATCGATGGAGTTTGTCGCGTTCGACCGGGTTCCACCGGGTCCCGGACAAATCGAGGTCGCTGTCAGCGCGTCCAGCATCAACTTCGCCGATGTCCTGGTCGCATTCGGCCGATACCCCAGCTTCGAGGGGCACCTGCCGCAGCCGGGCACCGATTTCGCCGGCGTGGTGACAGCAGTCGGGCCCGACGTCACCGATCACAAGGTTGGTGACCATGTCGGGGGCATGTCCCCCAACGGCTGTTGGAGCACTTTCGTCACCTGTGACGCCCGCCTGGCCGCGACGCTTCCACCGGGCCTGACCGACGCCCAGGCCGCCGCGGTGACCACCGCGCACGCCACCGCCTGGTACGGCCTGCAGGATCTGGCCCGCATCAGGGCCGGTGACAAGGTGTTGATCCACTCCGCAACCGGCGGGGTGGGGCAGGCAGCGATCGGGATAGCCCGTGCCGCAGGCGCCGAGATCTTCGCCACGGCGGGCAGCGCTGAGCGTCGAGAACTCTTGCGCAACATGGGAATTGAGCATATCTACGACTCGCGCAGCATCGAGTTCGCCGACCAGATCCGCCGCGACACCAACGGCTATGGCGTCGACGTCGTGCTCAACTCTCTAACGGGTGCCGCATTAGCGGCCGGGCTGAAACTGCTGTCCTTCCGTGGACGGTTCGTCGAGATCGGCAAGCGCGACATCTACGGGGACACCCGGCTGGGGCTCTTCCCGTTCCGTCGTAACTTGACGTTTCATGCCGTCGATCTGGGGTTGCTCTCCGCAACCCACCCCGAGGAGATCCGAGCCCTGCTCGGCACCGTGTACGGACTGACCGCCAACGGCTCGCTGCCGATTCCGGAGAGCACCCATTACCCACTGGCCGAGGCGGCCACCGCTATTCGGGTGATGAGCGCCGCTGAACACACCGGCAAACTCATCCTCGACATTCCGCGGATGGGGCGCAGCAGCGCGGTGATGCCGCCGGACCAGGTCAAGCCCTTCCGCGCCGATGGCTCGTACATCATCACCGGCGGACTGGGTGGCCTAGGGCTGTTCCTGGCCGAGAAGATGGCCATGTCGGGCTGCGGCCGGGTCGTGCTCAGCTCGCGATCGGCGCCGGATCAAAGAGTACTGGAGACAATCGAGCTGCTCCGGGCGATCGGGTCGGATGTCGTGGCGGAATGCGGCGACATTGCCCATCCCGGCACGGCGGACCGGTTGGTGGCGGCCGCAACCGCCACCGGGCTCCCGTTGCGCGGCGTGCTGCACGCCGCCGCCGTGGTCGAGGACGCCACCCTGGCCAACATCACTGACGAGCTGCTGGCGCGCGACTGGGCTCCCAAGGCCCACGGTGCCTGGTACCTGCACCAGGCCTTGCATGAGGTAGAAGCCAGCCAGCCGCTGGACTGGTTCTGCTCGTTCTCCTCGGCAGCCGCCCTGCTGGGCTCAGCGGGCCAGGGCGCCTACGCCGCGGCCAACAGCTGGCTGGACGCCTTCACCCATTGGCGGCGGGCTCAGGGCCTTCCCGCTACCTCGATCGCATGGGGAGCGTGGGCCGAGGTGGGTCGCGCCACGGCCCTGGCCGAAAGCAGCGGCGCCGCCATCGCTCCCGACGATGGCGCCTACGCGTTCGAGGCGCTGTTGCGCCACGACCGCGCGTATACCGGCTATACGCCGATCGTAGGATTGCCGTGGTTGACTGCCGCTGCGGGGCGGAGCCGGTTCTTTGAATTGTTCCAATCCGGGCAAAACCGTTCGGGTGCAAGCAAATTCCGCGCCGAGCTGAACGAGCTGCCGCTCGACGAGTGGCCCGCCCGGCTTCGGCAGCTGGTCTCCGAGCAGATCGGCCTGATTGTGCGCCGCACTGTCGATCCGGACCGTCCGCTCCCCGAGTACGGCCTTGACTCGCTGGGCGCCCTCGACCTGCGAACCCGCATCGAGACCGAGACTGGAATACGGTTAGCCCCCAAGAACATCACCACCACCGTGCGGGGTTTGGCGGATCACCTGTACGAGCAACTAGCGCCCGAAGACGCGCCTGCTGGGAGGTAAGAGTGCTGATAGGACCAGTAGAAATATCAACAATCAACGAATGGGAGCCGACCCCAGGCGCACTGGTCTCTTGGCACCCATCACCTGCTGCGCGGGCCAAAGCCCTCGAGGCACCGGTGAGTGCGGTGCCTCCCAGCTATGTACAAACCCGGCATCTTCGCAGCTTTTCCGAGCAGGCTGCCCGGGGGCTCGATCACTCACGGCTGCTCATTGCGTCCGTAGAGGTGTACGGTCGCTGCGATCTCCGCGCCATGTCGTACGTCATCAACACACACCTTCGCCGGCACGATACATACCGCAGCTGGTTCGAGTACCAGGATGCCGACCACATCGTCCGGCACACCATCGCCGACCCGGCCGATATTGAGTTTGTCCCGACCGAGCATGGCGAGATGACCAGCGCGGACGTGCGAGACCACATAGTGGCTACACCGGATTCGCTCCAGTGGGATTGCTTCAGCTTCGGGGTTATTCAGAGCGCGGACCACTTCACGTTCTATGCCAGCATTGATCATCTTCATGCCGACGGGCAGTTCGTCGGTGTGGGACTCATGGAGTTCCAGACGATGTACACCGCGCTGATAATGGGCGATCCGCCCGTCGGGATGTCGCCGGCCGGCAGTTATGACGATTTCTGCGTGCGGCAGCGCGAGTACACATCGGCTTTGACCGTGGACTCCCCGGAGGTACGCGCGTGGATCGAATTCGCCGAAACCAATAACGGAACTTTCCCGGAATTCCTGCTGCCACTTGGTGATCAGTCTGTGCGCTGTGACGGCGACCTACTGAGCGTGACACTGATGGACGAGCAACAGACAGAGCGATTCGAATCCGCCTGCACTGCGGCGGGCGCCCGTTTCGTCGGCGGCATGTTCGCTTGCATCGCCCTCGCGGTACACGAGTTGACGGGCGCCGATACTTATTTTGGCCTTACTCCCAAAGATACCCGCAGCACTCAAGCGGACATTACTGCGCAGGGTTGGTTCACGGGCCTGATTCCGATAACTGTTCCTGTCGCTGCAACGACTTTCAATGATGTTGCCCGAACCGCGCAGACTTCCTTCGATTCGGGCGCGGACCTGGCGAAAGTGCCGTTTGAACGCGTAGTGGAATTGGTGCCTTCGCTGAGCAGGCCTAGACCCCTCTTTTCCCTGGTGAACTTCTTTGACGCACAGGTCAGTCCACTCTCGATGCTCAGCAAATTGTTCGAGGGCCTGAATGTTGGTGCTTACAGCGACGGCAGGGTTACCTATCCACTGAGTACGATGGTGGGTCGGTTCGATGAGACCGCGGCGAGCGTGTTGTTCCCGAAGAATCCGGTCGCTCGCGAATCCGTTACCCAATATCTGGGAGCAATAAAATCCGCGTGTGTCCGCATTGCCGATGGCGGGGCGGCGGAGCGTGCACGTAACGTCACTGAGCTTTCCAGGCAGCCGGCGTACTGACGCTGGAAGATAAAGCAGTGGTGTGCGGGCGATTTCGCGGCCGGGTTATCCCTGGGGGGGTCTTCCCACGGCTAGGTCGCTTTATCGTGCGATGGCCATGGGTGGTGATCGGCTGCTGGGTCGCGCTCGCAGGCGTCCTTTCGCTGACGATGCCGTCGCTGGAAGAGGTCTCCCAGAAGCATCCGGTGGATATCCTGCCCTCCTACGCCCCATCAATGGTCACGAACCAACACATGACCGCGGCGTTTCAAGAAGCCGGGCTGGAAAGCATCATGGTGGTAGTGCTGATTGATGCCAACGGGCTGAGCCCAGCCGACGAAGGCGTCTACCGCACACTGGTCGACACACTGCGGCAGGACACCCGTGACGTCGTGATGCTGCAGGATTTTATTGCGTCGCCGCCCCTACGCGACGTCATGACCAGCAAGGATCACAAGGCGTGGATCCTGCCGCTTGGCCTCCCTGGCGACTTGGGCTCACCGCAGTCGAAACAGTCGTACGCGCGGGTCGCCAATATCGTCAAACACACCGTGGCAGGATCTACGCTCACTTGCGATCTGACCGGTCCTGCGGCCACCGTCGCCGATCTCAACCTGACCGGGCAGCGGGACAGGATTCGGATCGAGCTGGCGATCACGGTCTTCTTGTTCGTCATCTTGCTGATCATTTACCGGAATCCGGTCACCATGGTGCTGCCGTTGATAACAATCGGCATATCCGTCTTGGTTGCGCAGTGCGTTGTTGCCTCAGTCGGTCTCATGGGACTGGGGATTGCCAACCAGACCACTATTTTCATGAGCGGGATGATGGTCGGCGCGGGAACTGATTACGCCGTCTTTCTCATCAGCCGATATCACGACTATTTGCGGAAGGGCGTGGAGTCGGACCAAGCGGTCACGAAGGCGTTGACATCCATCGGCAAGGTGATCGCCGCGTCCGCGGCCACCGTTGCGGTGACCTTCCTCGGGATGATCTTTACTCGATTGGGGGTTCTCAGAACCGCCGGTCCAGTGTTGGGAATTTCGATCGCGGTAGCGTTCCTCGCTGCGGTGACGTTGCTACCGGCCATGCTCGTGCTTGCCGGGCGCCGCGGTTGGATCGCGCCGCGCCGCGAGCTCACCCGCCGTTTCTGGCGGCGCTCGGGAATACACATTGTGCGCCGACCCAAGGCCCACCTGCTCGCCAGTGCGCTGGTGCTGATTATTCTGGCCGGCTGCGCAGGCCTGGCCCACTACAACTACGACGAGCGCAAGAGCCTGCCGGCCTCCGTCGAGAGCTCCGTCGGATATGCCGCCCTGGACCGGCATTTCCCGGCCAACTTGATCATTCCCGAGTACCTCTTCATCGAATCGCCGCACGACTTACGCACGCCGCAGGGCCTTGCCGATCTGGAGGAGATGGCACGGCGGGTGAGCCAAGTGCCCGGCGTCGCGGTAGTCAGGGGTATCACCCGGCCCACTGGACAGTCGCTGGAGCAGGCCAGGACTACGTGGCAGGCCGGCGAAGTCGGCAACAAGCTAGACGAGGGCTCCAAGCAGATCGCCGGACACACCGGAGATCTCGACAAGCTGACGGGCGGAGCCAATCTGATGGCGGGCAAGCTCGGCGAAGTGCGGAACCAAGTCAACCAGGCCATGTCTACTGCCGGCGGCCTGGTCGACGCTCTCTCATATCTGCAGAATCTATTCGGCGGCACTAGGACACTCAGCGAACTCGAGGGCGCGGAAAAGCTTGTCCGCAGCATGCATGGACTCGGCGACGCCATCGGCGCGAACGCCGCCTTTGTCGCGAACAACTCCGATTGGGCCCGCCCAGTGCTGACGGCACTCGATACCAGCCCGATGTGCAATGCCGATCCCGCCTGCGCCAGTGCGCGCACCGAACTGCAACGAATGGTCACCGCCCGTGACGACGGAACGCTCGGCAAGATATCTGAGCTGGCTCGACAGCTGCAGTCGACGCAAGCCATGCAGACCCTGGCGTCAACCGTGTCCGGGTTGCGCCGGGCACTGGGCACCGTCATCAGCGCCATGGGCTCACTGGGGATGGGCAATCCTGGCGGCATGCGGGCCGAGGTCAACTTGCTGCAACAGGGGGCCAATACTCTCGCCGACGGGAGCCGACAACTGGCCGACGGTGTGCAGTTGCTGGTCGACCAGGTCAAAAATCTGGGTTTCGGGCTCGGCGAGGCGTCGGAATTCCTGCTGGCGATGAAGGACAACGCGACCACGCCAGCAATGGCCGGGTTCTATATTCCCCCGCAGGTGCTGTCGTACGCCACCGGCGAAGGGGGGAACCCCGCGGCGATACCGGCCGGGGCGCAGGACCTTTTGCGCGGGTTGAACGTTGACGACCTCAAGAAACTTGCCTCGGCCTTCGTTTCACCCAACGGACACGCGATGCGGTACTTGATACAAACCAACCTCAATCCGTTCAACAGCGCCGCGATGGACCAGGTCAAGGCGATCACGACCACCGCTCAGGGGGCTCAACCGAATACCACGCTGGCCGATGCCTCCATATCGGTGGTGGGTTTACCCGCCGTCCTCAAGGACACGCGTGACTACTCCGACCATGACGTCCGATTCGTCATCGCCATGACCATCTGCGTTGTGCTGCTGATTTTGATCTTGTTGCTGCGTGCGATCGTTGCGCCGCTCTACCTGATTGGTTCGGTGATCGTTTCATATTTGTCGGCGCTGGGTATCGGCGTCATCGTATTTCAATTCATACTCGGCCAGGAGTTGCATTGGAGCGTTCCCGGATTAACGTTCGTCGTATTGGTCGCGGTGGGTGCCGATTACAATATGCTGCTCATCTCCCGGCTGCGTGACGAGTCTGCTTCGGGCGTGCGTTCCGGGGTCATCCGTACCGTGGGCTCAACCGGCGGTGTGATCACCGCGGCGGGTCTGATCATGGCCGCCTCGATGTACGGTCTGCTATTCGCCAGCCTCAGCAATGTCGTTCAGGGCGCCTTCGTTCTCGGGACCGGGCTGCTGTTGGATACCTTCCTGGTGCGCACCGTTACGGTGCCCGCCATCGCCGTGCTAGTCGGACGGGCGAACTGGTGGCGGCCGTCGGGCTGGTGGCCGTTACGAGGGGACCGCGGGCGCGCTCACCCGAGTAAGCGTAAGCCGCTCTTGCCAGACGAAGAGAAGACACCAGCGCCGGCGCACGACCTGATCAGTTTCTCGTTGTACGACGGGCTGAGGCTGTAGCCGGCTGCGCCTGAGGTCATAACTTGTGTTTGGGCAGCAGACCGCCGACCTTTGTCAGCACACCCATGGCGCCCTTGCCCACGTGGGCGCCGGAGACGGCGTTTGTGGCGGCGGTGAGCGCGGTAGTGACCGCGCTGGTGCCGGCGGTGGTGCTTTCGATGGGGATGCTGATTGCGGGGGCGATGGCAGGGACGTGGCGGACACCCCCGACGGCATTGACGACGTTCGCCGGGTTCAGACCGGAAGCCGGGGACGGACCGTTGCGCGTATAAGCCGCATCCACCATGGGCCGCAGCACCGCGTCAAGTGGCCCCGCCGCCTCGGGAGGCAGGCCCGCCATGTCCACGAGCGCCCGTACCAGCGGTAGCTGACCGCTCCGGATGAAGTACGTCGTCGTGGTGGCACCCAAGCTGTCAGTTGTCGCCGTGATGTCCCAGGGCGCAACGCGAGCCGGGTCCGAGAACGCCGTGGCGCTGTGGCCGTAATATCCACCTGCGGTAATCGCATTCAGGTCAGCAAGCAGGTTCCCCACATGGTCGGGCGGGTCAGAAAAAATGTCGTACTGGCCCACGACGTTAATCGTGTCGTACTGGCTTTCGACCGGAGCCGGAACGGTGTAGTCGATGACAGGCACGTGGGTTCCGGGTTTGAACACTCTCCAGAGAAGATTGTTGGGGTCACCGGCTTTGACGAACGTGAGCTGACCCGGCGGCGGTGCGGTCGGGTCATTCACCAGCCGAGCCTGCTCGCGGTCGAGCGCCAGCGTTCCCTGCGACAGTCCGGCCACGGAGATGGGCCCGTTGGTGCTCCGGATCGCAGCGTCGAGATTGTTCGCCCCCGTAGCCACAGAGCTACCGACAGTCGGCGAATTCACGCCTGTGACCGGCCAAAAGCTGCCCGGATAGGAAATGACGCGCCGAGTAGCGTCGGGACTGTAGTAGTTCGCGCCGATCTGAGGCTGCATCGCGGGATTGAAGTGATACAGCGACCTCAGCGGCCCATAGGGGGACGGCTCGGTGCCGGGCACTATCAGCGCGGTGTCGGCTGACGCGGCACCATCGCCGAAAGCCGTTGCCCAAGTGAGCATTCCTGCCGCGACGGCCCCTTTTAGCAGTTTGTTCACGACTCCCCTAATCAGGCCGGCCGACAACCAGTGGATCCAGCAAGCACTGTACAACTCTCAAGGCGAGAGCGAGCAGCAACAGGGCCCATTCAGCGTGGGCACCTACTGCCGCCTTAGAGGCTGCTCAACCCGAGCACGAGCATGAAGCAGCCACCCGCTGCCACCAAGACTGCGGCGTCCCGGTGGCTACGAGACCGCAGCCACGCCTGCAGCGCAGCCATGAACGCGCGCGTCTTATGGGGCGCTGCCAGGTAGCTGATCAGGGGGATCTCCGCCATTGTGAACGCCACCAGGTTAAACGTGAGAAGAGCTTGCGCCTGCGCCACCGGTGCGGCAGCGGAGGCAAGAATGGCAGCCATCGCGCCCATGCAGTTGGCAGAAGGCAACGCGGCTCCCAGGCCGCTCACCCCTGCGACATACAGAGAATCGCCTTGTAGAAAATGTCGCGCACGCACATAAAGCTTCTGCAGGCCACTCGGCGGTGTCGGCGCCAGCAGGACCACGCCACCAACGTCTCTGACCACCGCGTCGGCCGGTGCCCGGCGGATGAGCTTGCGGGCCGAGACGTTTGCGGCCAGCACGACCGCGATGAGCAGGGCGATCAGCCCGGTCGCGATCTGAACCTCGGGCACAGTGAAGCGTCCGGCCAACGGAGTGGCCCCAAGGATGAAAAGCACGACCAGACCTGAACCGACGCCCATAGTCAAACCACCGCACAAGAATGCGAGCAGCTGCAGTAGCGGGCGTCGCCTGTTGAGCATCAGGACCACTAAACCGATCCGTATCGGTTCGAAGATCACCGAGATCGCCAACATCAGCACGGTGGCCCACATGATGGGGAACCGTACTCCACCGCCTTTTTGGGTTTCGCCGGGAGAAGGCCAGAACGTTTGATCCGCGGTACCGGTTTATCCTGAAGACCTCCTGGGAGTTGAAACCTGCCGTCGTTAGCGGAGCTGTTCGTGGAGTAACGTCACAGCGTCCAGCCGCAGGTTGCGCGCGGCGCGGGCGCTGTCGGGGCTCCTTTGCCACAGTGTCGACGCTCTCAGAGGCCGGCCAGCCGTTTGGCGGGCCTCTCGCGTCGACCTGTACTCGGAACCGAATAGCACGGAGGTACAGGAGGATAGGTGTTTGGCATAACAACACTGCACGACTGGATGCCGGATCCAGGCTCAGTCGTCTGCTGGCACGCATCGCCCGCGGCGAATGCCAAAGCCCGGCAAGCGCCGATAAGTGCGGTGCCACCCAGCTATCAGCAAGCCCAACATCTTCGACGTTATTGCGATCACGCAGGGCGAGGTCTCGATTTATCGCGCCTGATGATTTTCACCTGGGATCTAGCCGGTCGGTGCGACGTCCGTGCCATGAACTATGTGATCAACGCGCACCTTCGTCGGCACGACACGTACCACAGTTGGTTTGAGCTCCAGGATGCGGAACAGATCGTCCGGCATACCATCGCCGACCCTGCCGATATCGAACTCGTCCCGATTGAGCACGGGGACATGTCGCCGGCGGACTTGCGAGACCACATATCCTCGCCGCAACCGCTGCAGTGGGATTGCTTCTTGTTCGGGGTTATTCAGAGCGACGACCACTTCACATTCTATGCGAGTATTGATCATCTCTGTGTCGACCCGATGATCATGGGTGTGCTATTCATGGAGATCCATATGATGTACGGCGCATTGCTGGGAGGCGACGCGCCCGTCGAGTTGCCGGAAGTGGGCCGGTATGCCGATTACTGCAGCCGGCAGCGTGAGGACACGTCCGCGTTAACCTTGGACTCTCCTAAGGTGCGCGGGTGGATCGAGTTCGCCGTCAACAACGGCGGAACCCTTCCTTACTTCCCGTTGCCACTCGGTGATTTATCGGTGCCCTATGCCGGCAAGCTAATCACCGAAACGCTGATGGATGAGCGACAGTCGGAGCGATTCGAGGCCGCCTGCGTCGCGGCGGGTGCCCGTTTCAGCGGTGGTGTGTTCGGCTGCGCTGCCCTCACACAACGTGAGTTGACTGGCGCTGAAATGTTTTCCGTAGTCACCACCACCGATACCCGTAGGACGCCAACAGAACTCATGACGACGGGCTGGTTCACCGGCTTGGTTCCGATTACCGTGCCTGCCAACGCAGCGCTTTTCGATGATGCTGCCCGTGCCGCGCAGACTTGCTTAGATTCGGGTATAGACCTGGCGACCGTACCGTTTGATCGCGTATTAGAGTTGGCGCCTCCCGACATCAGGCTCAGCAGGCCTCGACCCGGTAATTTCGTGATGTCTTTCCTGGATGCAAGCATTGCTCCTCTTTCGACCGTCGCTAACTCTGATTTGAATTTCAGGATCTACGACGAAGGCAGGCTTTCGCATCAAGTTTCGATGTGGGTGAATCGGTTCCAGCAGGAGACCACGGTGACGGTGTTGTTCCCGAACAATCCGGTCGCCTGCGAATCCGTTGCCCGTTACATCGCGGCTATGAAATCCGTGTATGTCCGCGCCGCCGACGGCAGGCGTAGCCGCACCTTTGCTCATTCTTTGAGATGAGTCGGGCGCGCGGGCAGAAGCGTGCGTCGCCAACTGCGCTGGCCGACCTCTAGCCGAGCTGCCTCAGTAGCACGTCCAGCAGCGCGGTGAACTCATCCGGGCGCGCCGGCGTGAACGCGGGGCAAGGCCAAGTACCAGGCATATCCAAGGTGATCAACGTCGACCTGAATGGCCGGTGCATGTCCAGCGGCAGCCAGCGGCGGAAGTCTGAGCTGCCCCAGATACGGAACCGCTGCATGAGCAGGCCCAGCCGCTCGGCTTTGTACCCACGGATCGTGTCCAGCGCGATGACCTTCGATGTGCCAGAAGGAAAGTGGTAGCGGCGCAACGTGATCGCTGCGCGATCCAGCTGGATCAGGCCGTCGTCATAAGACTGCCGGTACATCTCGCTCATGCCTGGGAGCTCCGCAGCTGGTGACCCCGTGAGGTCAGGCAGCGGCCGTCGTCCAGTCGCCACTGCCAGCCGTGCAGATTGCAGGTCAGCGTGTTGCCCTCTACCACACCAAATTTCGATAAGTCGGCTTTGAGGTGCGGGCAACGTCGCTGAATCTCCCAGCCGTCCAGTGTGACCGACGCGGAGTCATCGTGGGTCTCGGCGAACCATCCGTCGGCGTACGCGATCCGTTCGTCGGTCAGGCACTTGAAGAAGGTGTACAGGTATTCGTTGTAGCCGCCGACACGCCATGCTTGGAAACGAGTGGACAAGAAGATGGTGTTGACCCAGTCCGGCTCTTGATCGCGCAGCACGGTACGCACCAGCTCCGGCGCTATGGCGAAGCCATAGCGCACCTTTTCGTCGGGAATCCGTTCGCGCACCGCTCGTTTCGGAAAGTCCAGAATTACGGTTTCCGGGCCGATCACGAGTTCGACGGGATAGCCGATGCCGTCGCAGATCTCGTCGCTTTGCAGCATGATCGGCTCGAACAGCGCGCGCAGCTGCTCCAGCAGCGGCCCGCCGGCGGCGGGGGCCCAGCTCGCCCGCTCCGCGGCCAAGACGGGCGCCATCCGGTCTGCGTAGTCGGCGATGTACGCCGCCTTACCGCTGGTGAAGACGGCCTCGACCAGTTCCGCGGGTAGCGGATGAGTCAGCGAATTCAAGGTCCTACCAGTAAAGTCCGCGACCGACCCGGGAATCATCAGCAGTCCGTCTTCGTGCCCGTGCGTGCGCATCTGGTTCAGGAACACCATTTGGTCGGGGAATATGTTAGCCGGATCACCGCGGTCGTCGTTGAGGTGGCGTAACTCGGGGTCCAAAAAGCACGGCGGTCCCGCCGACGGCACCACCCAGGTCGCGCCCACCTGGGCGATGTACTGGCGAGCGCGGTCCATCTGGCGCTGCCGTTTCTGGATGCCGAACGCCTCCTTTGCGCGCGTGGGCATGTCGTAGACCATCGGATACCAGATCGCTCCGGAGTACTGCAGCAGGTGTACATCGATATGCCCGAACTCGGATGTCAGCACGTCCAAGTCGACCGGCCGGGCATCGTTCATGTTGAAAACCGTTGTCGCGCCGTCGGAAACCACCAGGGCCGAATCGCCGATCGGACCGTCGGCAGGTGCTCGCAGGGCGATGACCATGATGTCGAGGTCGCCCAGTGGTCCAGACAGCCGGTGCTTGACCGAATCACTGGTCTCAAAGAACCGGTGGAACCCTAGCTTCTGCAGCTCATGTCGCAGGTCGGGCACCGGATAGTCGGCCAGTATTACCACCGCGTCCGTGTTGACGTGTGCGCTGAGGTGCCTAGCGTCGAAGTGGTCCTTGTGCAGATGCGAGATATACAGGTAGTCGCAGTCGCCCAGAGCGTCCCAGTCCAGCCCGCTGTTGTCCGGGAACGGGAACCAGGATGCGAAGTAGGCCGGATTCACCCATGGGTCGCACAGAATGCTGCCAGCATGGGTCTGGATCAGAAAGCCGGCGTGGCCGACACTCGTGACCTGCACAAATACCTTTCGGGGGACTTTTCGGGTCGTGTCGAGCTTAGCTTGACGTGTCGTACCGGTCTGGCTCGACAATGGTTGTTCCCCACTTCGGGCGGCTCACAGCCGGTGGCACTACGCTGAGGGGCTGTGGAACCGGTATACGGTACGGCAATTGCGCTTGCTCGCTTGGTCTGGCGCCTACAGGGCCTGAAGGTCAGTGTCACGGGTGTCGAGAACCTACCGATAACCGGTGGCGCGGTCATCGCTATCAACCACACCGGCTACCTCGACTTCACGTTTGCTGGTTTACCTGCCTACCAGCAGGGCCTTGGACGCAAAGTGCGGTTCATGGCCAAGCAGGAGGTGTTCGACGGCAAGATCACCGGGCCGATCATGCGCAGCCTGCGGCACATCTCAGTGGATCGGCAAGACGGGGCCGCGTCCTACGAATCCGCCGTCAGGAATCTAAAAGACGGTGAGCTGGTCGGCGTCTACCCCGAAGCGACGATCAGCCGCAGCTTTGAAATCAAGGAGTTCAAGGGGGGAGCGGCCCGGATGTCAGTCGAGGCGGGTGTGCCGATCGTCCCGCACATCGTCTGGGGTGCGCAGCGGATCTGGACCAAAGGCCACCCTAAGAAGCTGTGGCGGCCGAAGGTGCCGATCGCCGTGCTCGTGGGCGAACCGATTGAACCGACGCTGGGCACAGCCGAACTCAAGGGCCTGCTGCATTCACGGATGCAACACTTGCTGGAACGGGCGCAAGAACAGTACGGACCCCATCCCGCCGGGGAGTTCTGGGTACCGCACCGGCTGGGTGGTGGTGCTCCGTCATTAGCTGAGGCGGCGCGCCTAGACGCCGAGGAGGCAGCTGCGCGAGCCGCGCGGCGCGCCCAAGCCGCAGGGGCGCCGGAGTAGTGATTGATGGTGGAGCCGACCTTCCGCACTCTCGAGATAGTGACTCAATTGGGAGTCCTGGCCACCGGTACCCGGATCAGCTACAGCGGCGAGGAGAACATCCCCGAACAAGGCGGTGCGGTGATCGCGATCAACCACACCAGCTATGTCGACTTTCTGCCCGCCGCATTGGCGGTGCAACGCCGGCGCCGTCGGCTGAGATTCATGGTCAAGGCCGAGATGCAACGGGTCAAGGTGGTCAACTTTCTGCTCAAGCACGCCCGCGCCATTCCGGTCGACCGCCGTGCCGGTGCCGGCGCCTATGCGGTGGCCGTGCACCGACTACGCCAGGGGGAGTTGGTCGGCGTCTATCCAGAGGCCACGATCAGCCGCAGCTTCGAGCTCAAGGAGTTCAAGACGGGGGCCGTGCGGATGGCTAGCGAGGCAGACGTCCCGATCGTCCCGATGATTGTCTGGGGTACGCAGCGGATCTGGACCAAGGATCACCCCCGGCAGCTAGGCCGCAACAAGGTGCCGGTCACGGTGCAGGTGGGTGCGCCGCTGCATGCCACCGTGGACATTTCCTCGACCGATGCTGCGCTGCGCGAGTCGATGACCGCGCTGCTGCACCAGGCGCAGCGGCGGTACCCGCACCCGGCCGGGGCGTACTGGGTGCCGCACCGGCTTGGCGGCGGGGCGCCGACCTTGACCGAGGCGGCCCGGATGGACGCCGGCGAGGCTGCGGCGCGGGCCGCTAGTCCTGTCCCGCGCCAGTCACGCAAGGCGCTGTAGGCGGGGCAAGCTCGAGAAAGGCCTAGAAAAGGCCTAGAAAAGGACGAGGAAGGACAAAGCCATGGCAGAGGCGTTTTACCGGTTTGGGGAGTTGATCGTTCCGCCGCTCGTCGCGATGCAGGGCACCAAATTCACGTTTCACGGCCTCGAGAACATCCCTGGGCGGGGCGGTGCGCTACTTGCCCAGAACCACACCAGCTACCTGGACTGGCTTCCACCGTTGTTCGCCGTACGTGAGCGGGGCCGGCGCATGCGCTTCATGATCAAGGCCGAAATGGCCGATTCGAAGGCGGTCGACTTCGTGATCAAGCACGCCAGGCTCATTCCGGTGGATCGCAGGACGGGGCATGACGCCTTGGCGATGGCCGTGCAGTTAATGCGCGAGGGCGAACTCGTTGGGATGCATCCCGAGGCCACCATCAGTCGCAGTTTCGAACTCAGGCAATTCAAGACCGGGGCAGCGCGGATGGCGCTGGCGGCGCAGGTGCCGATAATTCCGCTGATCGTCTGGGGTGCACATCGGATTTGGCCCAAAGATCATCCAAAGAAGTTGTTCCGCAACAAAGTTCCGATAACTGTGTCCGTCGGCCGGCCGCTGCCGCCGCACGGTGACGCCGAGCAGCTCAACGCCACGCTTCGCGAAGCGATGAATGCGTTGCTCTACCGGGTGCAGCAGGAGTATCCGCACCCCAAGGGGGAGTACTGGGTGCCGCAGCGGCTGGGTGGCAGCGCGCCGAACCAGGAAGACTCCAGAGCGATCCGGTTGGCTGAATTGCAAGAGCGGGTGCAGAAGTACGGGACCGATGGGATAACGCGACCGGGGCGCGACCAAAGCGGGTTGCACTGACGAGAACCGGCCGGCTCACCGGGTCAACCGTGAAGCCGACACGGCCGGCCCTCATCGCGTGCGACGTTGACGGCACTTTGTTCGACGAAAACGAAACCATCACCCCGCGTACTCGCAACGCGGTGCGGGCGGCTGTCGCCGCGGGTGCGCACTTCATCGTGGCAACCGGCCGCCCACCGCGCTGGGTGCGACCCGTCGTCGAAGCGCTCGGGTTTGCGCCGATGGCGGTGTGCGCCAACGGCGCCGTCGTCTACGACGCCGCGACCGACCAGGTGGTGTCGGCCCGCACGTTGGCCGTCGACACGCTGGGCGAGTTGGCTGAGATCGCAATTCGCGCCATCCCGGGGGCGGGCCTGGCCGTTGAGCGGATCGGCGATCGCGCCCATGACACGGCGACTCCCCAGTTCATCAGCTCGCCGGGCTACGAGCACGCATGGCTCAACCCGGACAACACCGAAGTGTCGAAGGAAGACCTGCTCAGCGCGCCGGCGATCAAACTGCTGATCCGCAAGAGCGGAGCCCGCAGCGCCGATATGGCCGCCGAACTGGCCAGGCATGTCGGCCCACGGGGCGATATCACCTACTCCACCAACAATGGGCTGGTGGAGATCGTGCCGCTGGGCGTCAGCAAGGCCACCGGCGTCCAAGAGATCGCCGGCCCGCTGGGGATCCCCAGCGACGAAGTGGTGGCATTCGGCGACATGCCCAACGACGTGCCGATGCTGTTGTGGGCCGGCTGTGGTGTGGCGATGGGCAACGCGCATCCGGATGTGCTGGCCGTCGCCGACGAGGTCACCGCTTCCAACTCCGACGATGGGGTGGGACGGTTGCTGGAACGTTGGTGGGGCTAACGCCGCCGAGGCCGGCAATGTGGGGGACCGCCCGCGTGGTGTCTCTAAGCCGTGGCCGGGTGAGCTGGTAGCGAGAAGTGTTCGGCCGGCACCGTCGGGCCACTCGGGGCTTGCGACGACAGCGGCGTGGTGATCCCGTCGACCACCTCGGTGACGTCTCCGGTGAGCCGCTCAAAGTTCAGGGTTCCGTGCTGAAAGTTCTGCGTGATCTGCAGCGGCTCTTGTATTTCCGCACTGGTCGGCAATCCGAGCGGACCACGTTCGTAGCTCAACGAGGCCCAGGCGTCGTAGATCGCGCCGGTGACCGGTTGTGCGCCAGTCTCGGGCGACCAGTACATCGCGCCCTTGGCGAAAGTGGCGTAGTGGGTATCACCCTCCCCGCTGTCTTCTGGCGAGGTCGGGGCGCCCAGAACGCTGTTCATGCCGCCGATCGCCTGCCAGTGCTCGTAGATCACACCTCCCTGCAGCGACTTGATCAGCTCCTCGGGCGGATCGTTGAAATGCGATGCGATGTCCCGGATCTCGTCCATCAGCGCGTACGCGGCGTTGCCCGGGCAGTCGGTGTTACCGACGTCGCGATGGGTGAAGATGGTGGGCAGCGTCGCAATGGATCCGGCTGGAAAGGTGGTGTAGTGGCTACCCGCTGACTCCAGTGACACCGTGCCTCTGGGGTCAACGCCGTCCATACCGAGCCGCCAGCCGAGTAGTTGACCCAGCGTTCGGAGCTGGATTGGCGTCGGCGGTACGTCGTCGAAGTTGCCGATCATGGCCACGCCCCAGGTGTTGCGGTTGAATCCGCCGGTGTGGAAGCCCTCAACGGGTTTCGTTAGCCCCCCGGCACTGCCCTCGAACACCTGGCCGTATTTGTCGACCAGCGCGTTGTAGGCGATGTCGCACCAGCCAAGGGTCTTGCTGTGGTAGGTGTAAATGGCTTTGACGATGCCGGCCGAGTCCTGCGGCAAGTAGTCGTTGCTGCCCGCGGTGTGGTGGACGACTGCGGCGCGAACACCGTTGTCGTACTGCGGTTTACCACACCGCAAGGACTCGTCGGCGCCCCAATCCGCGCGGCTGATAATGCTGGGCGGCTGGCCCGGCATTATGACGCCGGACGGCGCCGTCCAATGTGTTTTGGCCGGCGCCTGCGGCGGGGAAATGAGGATGGCGGAGATGTTCTCGCCGAACGGCTGCTCTTTTGAGGCCGGCTTATATCCAAGACCGTCGTTCCCCTGCTGAGCGCTCGCTGGTGCGCCGGATGGCGGCTGGGTCATTGGCGCATCGATCGGGCGGGTGACCGCGATCTGCACAGTGGTCGTGCTGCCGACAAACACCGGATCTGTGCTACGGGGCCCTTCGATAGCTCCACCCGGGTTAGCCAACCCAGTGAATCTTTCGCCAGGCGGCGGGAGCGCGGCATCGGGCGCTTCGGTTTCATATTCCGTCTGATACCAGGGCCCCCACGCGCCGTCGGGCCGCTTCGCGCGCACGCGGGTCGACGTGCCGGCTAAATCACCGGTCAGCGCGACCAACGAAAACGGTGTGTTCTGTGTGAGTTCGCGAACCGTGACACCGCCGCCAAGCCCGACGAGCGGCTGTTCGGAGAGCTGGGTGTCGGGAACCGGCGGCACTGCGGGGGCCGCCTCATGTCGTATCGAGTCCACCACCCACGACACGACGACGACGGTTACCGCGACGGCGGTGAGCAGCATCGTCGGCGCGCGGTTACGGGATGGCACCAGCCGATGTTACGTGTGTTTCTAATGTTATCTATGAGGCGACACGGCACATGTGTGCAGAAAGTCCACGAAAACCTGTTCGACGGCACCGCAGAGACTTAACTGCTGGACGGGTTGCTAGGTTCGAAAATCCAGCGCGACTCTGCGGTGCCGTCAGGTGACAGGTTCCTCGAGGACCTAGTGAGCAGCCAAACCCGGGAGAGCTGCGGCCGGAGCGGCAGCACCCGGTAGGGCGGCAGCAGCACCCGGTGCGGCGGCAGCAGCACCCGGCAAGGCACCTGCGGCGCCCGGCAAGGCACCTGCGGCGCCCGGCAAAGCACCTGCAGCATGCGGCAGGGCACCCGCGGCACCCGGCAGGGCACCTGGGGCACCCGGCAAGCCACCGGGCAGGCCGCCCGGTAGGCCGCCCGCACCGCCCTGCTGGGCCTGCATGATCGCCGGCATGACCAGGCCCTTGAGCAGGTCGATAGCCTGACTGGCGCCCAACTGGTTGGCGGCTTGCATCACGTCGTTGACAAGCCCGCCGCCGCCGCTACTACCACCGGCCGGCCCGGCTCCGCCCAGCGACGGGTCACCCATGATCGGGTACGTGCCGTCGGCGCCCGGGTCCAATCCAGTCGGCGAGGTGATCGGCATCTCGCCGGGGGCGGCGATGGGACTCGCCGGACTGGCCAGAGCCGGAACGCCCCCGGCTGGACTGGTCAGCCCCGGGTTCGACAATGCCGGGCTGGTCAGCCCCCCCGCAGCCGTCGGCGACAGCGCGGCACCGGGTGTGGTGAGCCCAGGTGTCGCAGTCGCCAGCCCAGGACTGGTCAGGCCCGGACTTGTCAGACCCGGGGTGGTGCCCAGGCCTGGACTCGTCAACCCTGGACTGGTCAGGCCGGCAGTGCTGGTGCCCCCACTCAGGGCAGGCACGGGCGGCAAGTTGACCCCGAACTGCGATAGTCCTTGAGTCAGCGCGCCCATCAGCTCGTTGGGCAGGTCGGTCATGACCGCCGCTTGCTTGAATTCGTGGTGCTCGGGCGGCTTGCTGCCCGAGGTCGCTTCGTAGACCAGGAAGTATGCGCAAGGACTCGCGACTGCCAGGGCGGCTGCCGCGCTCATGGCTGTCGAGAGTTTGCGTCGGCGTCGGTTCGGCACGGAAGTCTCCTCAATCTGGACTATGTGTTGTGTCGGCGTGTGCTGCCTGTCCATTCGGCAAGAACCACGCAAAGTCGATGGTACGAGTGAGGTTGTTGTGACTGGAGTGGTGATATTGAATTGTGAGGCAATTGCGACCCTGGGTGTTACTTCACATCCGAGGCACCCGAAGGCGATCCTCAGCCGCCTGAAACCCAACTGTCCAGAGTCGCCAAATGGGGTTGTGCCCGCGCGGTCAGATACCCTAAGCAACCGATGACCGCTCGTTTTGACCTCCTCGTCGTCGGCTCTGGATTCTTCGGCCTGACCATTGCCGAGCGCGCGGCTACCCAACTCGGCAAGCGGGTGCTGGTCGTTGACAAGCGCCCACATATCGGTGGCAACGCGTATTCCGAAGCCGAGCCCCAGACCGGCATCGAGGTTCACAAGTACGGCGCCCACCTGTTCCACACCTCTAATAAGAGGGTCTGGGACTACGTGCGTCAGTTCACCGACTTCACCGACTACCGGCACCGGGTGTTCGCGATGCACAACGGGCAGGCCTACCAGTTCCCGATGGGACTGGGCCTGGTGTCGCAGTTCTTCGGCAAGTACTTCACTCCCGAGGAAGCGCGCCGGCTCATCGCGGAGCAGGCCGCGGAAATCTCAGCGATCGACGCCGCTAATTTCGAGGAGAAGGCCATCTCGCTGATCGGCCGGCCGCTCTACGAGGCGTTCGTCAAGGGCTACACCGCCAAGCAGTGGCAAACCGATCCGAAGCAACTTCCCGCGGCCAACATCACCCGGCTGCCGGTGCGCTACACCTTCGACAACCGATACTTCAGCGACACTTACGAGGGCCTGCCGGTTGACGGTTACACGGCGTGGCTTCAGAATATGGCCGCCGACGACCGTATCGAGGTCAGACTGAACACCGACTGGTTCGACGTCCGCGACTCTTTGCGCCGACAATCCGCGTCAGCTCCCGTCGTCTACACCGGGCCACTCGACCGCTACTTCGGCTACACGGAAGGCCGGCTCGGCTGGCGCACACTGGACTTCGAGGTGGAAGTTTTACCCATCGGGGACTTTCAAGGCACGGCGGTGATGAACTACAACGATCTGGAAGTGCCTTATACCCGCATCCACGAGTTCCGCCACTTCCATCTCGAGCGCGACTACCCCACCGACAAGACGGTGATCATGCGGGAGTACTCCCGGTTCGCCGAGGATGACGATGAGCCCTACTATCCGATCAATACCGAGGCCGACCGCGCCCTGTTGGCCGCCTATCGAGCGAGGGCGAAGTCCGAGACCGCGTCATCGAAGGTACTGTTCGGCGGCCGGCTGGGCACCTACCAATATCTGGATATGCATATGGCCATTGCCAGCGCGCTGAACATGTACGACAACATCCTCGCGCCACACCTGCGCGACGGCTCCCCCCTTGTCCAAGAGGTCCAAGAGGAAGGCGCGCGCGCATGACTGCGGTGAGCCTGCTGTCCCGAATAATCCTGCCGCGTCCAGGTGAGCCCCTCGACGTGCGCAAGCTGTACCTGGAGGAGTCGACCACCAACTCCCGGCGCGCACACGCGACGAGCCGCACCTCGCTGCAGATCGGTAAAGAGTCCGAGGTGTCGTTCGCCACCTATTTCAATGCGTTCCCGGCCAGCTACTGGCGTCGCTGGACGATCTGCAAATCGGTGGTGCTGCGCGTGGAGGTGACCGGCGCTGGGCGCGTCGACGTCTACCGGACCAAGGCCACCGGTGCGCGCATCTTCATAGAGGGCCGCCAGTTCGCCGGCAGGCCAGATGAGCCAAGAGATCAGCCCCAAGTGGTCGAGGTCGAGGTGGGCCTGGGGCCGTTCGAGGACGGCGGCTGGATCTGGTTCGACATCACCACCGACACTGCGGTCACCCTGCTTAACGGCGGCTGGTACGCGACTGAACCCGCTCCGGTCAGGGCCAACATCGCAGTCGGCATACCCACGTTCAACCGCCCCGCGGACTGCGCCAACGCGCTCGCCGAACTCACCGCAGACCCGTTGGTAGACGAGGTGATCGGCGCGGTGATCGTGCCAGACCAGGGCGTCCGCAAGGTACGTGATCATCCGGACTTCCCCGCCGCGGCTGCCCGGCTGGGCAACCGACTGTCCATTCACGACCAGCCCAACCTGGGCGGTTCCGGCGGCTACAGCCGAGTGATGTACGAGGCGCTGAAAAACACCGATTGTCAACAGATTTTGTTCATGGACGACGACATCCGCATCGAGCCGGACTCGATTCTGCGGGTGTTGGCGATGCATCGCTTCGCCAAGAGTCCGATGCTGGTCGGCGGCCAGATGCTCAACCTGCAGGAGCCGTCGCACCTGCACATCATGGGCGAAGTCGTCAACGAGTCGAACTTCATGTGGACGGCCGCGCCGCACACCGAGTACGACCATGACTTCGCCGAATATCCGTTGAACGACAACAACAAACGAAGCAAGCTCTTGCACCGCCGCATCGATGTCAACTACAACGGCTGGTGGACGTGCATGATCCCGCGGCAGGTCGCCGAAGAGCTGGGACAGCCACTGCCGCTGTTCATCAAATGGGACGACGCGGACTACGGCCTGCGCGCCGCCGAGCACGGGTACCCGACGGTCACGTTGCCCGGCGCAGCGATCTGGCACATGGCCTGGAGCGACAAAGACGACGCCATCGACTGGCAGGCCTACTTCCATCTGCGCAACCGGCTGGTGGTGGCGGCTATGCACTGGGACGGTGACGTCACCGGCTTGGTCCGCAGCCATCTGAAGGCGACGCTGAAACACCTTGCCTGCCTTGAATATTCGACTGTTGCGATCCAGAACAGGGCCATCGACGACTTCCTTGCCGGCCCGGAGCACATCTTCTCGATTCTGGAATCGGCGCTGCCGGAAGTGCACCGCATGCGTAAGGAATATCCGGACGCGGTCGTCCTGCCGGCGGCCAGCGAACTGCCGCCACCGTTGTACCAAAGCAAGGCGATGACGCCGCCGGTGAACCCGCTGTCCGTCGGTTACCGGCTGGTCCGCGGGATATTGCACAACCTGACCAAGGCTGACCCCGAATGCCACCGGCGGCCGGAGTTCAATGTGCCGACCCAGGACGCGCGCTGGTTCCGGCTGTGCACGGTCGACGGCGCAACCGTTACGACGGCCGACGGGTGCGGCGTGGTCTACCGGCAGCGGGATCGGCGCAAGATGTTCACGCTGCTGGTTAAATCGCTGCGCCGTCAGCGTCAGCTGGCCACCAGGTTCGACGAGATGCGCAATTTGTACCGGGACGCGTTGCCCGTGCTGTCCAGCAAGCAAAAGTGGGAGACGGCGTTGTCCCCCGCAAGCGGGCGGTGCCCCCAGCCGGCAGCAGGCCCCCCCACCAGCCCCCCCACCCAAAAGAAGCCCGAGCATGCCTGAAGCTCCGCCATCACAGGCGCCGCGCGGCGAAGTTGCCGCGATCGTGGCCGTTCAGTCGGCGCTGGCTGACCGCCCCGGTCTGCTGGCGGTGGCACGAGGGCTGTCGTATTTCGGGGAGCACAGCATCGGCTGGGTTGCCACGTCGGTGCTCGGCGCGGTCCTGATGCCAAGGCGTCGTCCGGAGTGGCTGTTAGCCGGAGCCGGAGCGTTCGTCGCACACGCGGCCGCTGTGCTGGTCAAGCGGCTGGTACGGCGTAAACGGCCGCATCACCCGGCCGTTGCAGTCAATGTCGGCACACCCAGTCAGCTGAGCTTTCCGTCGGCGCATGCCACTTCCACCACGGCCGCGGCGATCCTGATGGGCCGAGCTGTGGATTCAAAACGACTGAAAGGGTCGTCGCTGCCCGTGTTGCTCGTTCCGCCGATGGCTCTGTCGCGGATACTGCTGGGGGTGCACTATCCCAGCGACGTGGCATTCGGCATCGGTCTCGGCGCCGCCGTCGCGGGGATCGCCGTCCGAACGCGGGAGGTGTGGCGCAGGTGAGCAAAGACAGTCAAGACCTCGTGATCGGACCCCCGGCCAACCTGATCACCGGGGTGATCAAGGCGATGCGCCCGCGGCAGTGGGTGAAGAACGTGCTGGTGCTGGCCGCGCCGCTGGCCGCGTTGGGCGGAGCTGTCCGCTACGACTACGCCAAGGTGCTCACCGAAGCGTCTGTGGCGTTCGTGGCCTTCAGCCTGGCGGCCTCGTCGATATACCTGATCAACGACGTTCGCGACGTCGAGGCCGACCGGGAGCACCCCACCAAGCGGTTCCGGCCGATCGCAGCCGGTGCGGTGCCCGAGTGGCTGGCCTACACCCTGGCGCCGGTGCTGGGTGTGGCCTCGCTGGCCATTGCCTGGCTGCTGACGCCAAACCTGGCGCTGGTGATAGCCGTCTATCTCGGCATTCAGCTGGGGTATTGCTTTGGCCTCAAACACCAAGCGGTGCTCGACATCTGCATCGTGTCGTCGGCGTATTTGCTCCGGGCCATTGCCGGGGGTGTGGCCACCGACATCCCGCTGTCACAGTGGTTTTTGCTAACGGCGGCGTTCGGGTCGCTGTTCATGGTGGCCGGCAAACGCTACGCCGAGCTGCAACTGGCCGAGCGCACCGGCGCCGCGATCCGCAAGTCGCTGGAAAGCTACACCAGCACCTATCTGCGATTCGTCTGGACGTTGTCGGCTACCGCGGTGGTGATGAGCTACGGGCTGGTGGCGTTCGAGCGCGACCACCACTCAGGGTCCTGGTACGCGGTGTCGATGGTCCCGTTCACTATCGCGATCCTGCGCTACGCGGTGGATGTCGACGGCGGGCTGGCCGGGGAGCCCGAAGACATCGCACTGCGTGACCGGGTGTTGCAGCTGCTGGCGTTGGCGTGGATCGCAACAGTTGGAGCCGCCGTTGCCTTCGGCTAGCCCCAACCTGAAGGCTGGCGCCGTGCTGCGCCGCCGGCCGGTAATCAGGCGGGTCGCTCGGCCGGCGTTCCGGTACGACACGGTGGTCCGGGTAAGCCTGTGGACGAGCGTGGCGGTGGTCGCCGGGCTGTTTGGTTGGGGGAGTTGGCAACGACGCTGGATCGCCGACGACGGATTGATCGTGCTGCGCACGGTGCGCAATCTGTTGGCCGGCAACGGGCCGGTTTTCAATCAGGGTGAGCGGGTGGAGGCCAACACCTCCACGGCGTGGACCTATCTGATGTACGCAGGAAGCTGGGTCGGCGGCCCGATGCGCATGGAATACGTGGCCCTGGCCCTGGCCCTGGTGCTTTCGCTGCTGGGCGTGGCATTCCTGATGCTGGGAACAGGCCGGCTCTACGCACCCAGCCTGCGGGGCCGTCGGGCGATCATGCTGCCCGCCGGGGCGCTGGTCTACATCGTGCTGCCACCGGCGCGTGACTTCGCCACGTCCGGCCTGGAAAGCGGGCTGGTGCTGGCGTATCTGGGTCTGCTGTGGTGGATGATGGTCTGCTGGTCGCAGCCGCGGCGGATCTGTCCGGAAAGCCAGGCGTTCATCGGTGTATTGGCCTTCGTCGCGGGGTTCAGCGTCCTGGTCCGGCCCGAACTTGCGCTGATGGGCGGGACGGCGCTGATCATGATGCTGATCGCCGCACGTGACTGGCGCCGTCGCGCGCTGATCGTGGTGGCCGGAGGATTCCTGCCGGTCGCCTACCAGATATTCCGGATGGGCTACTACGGTCTGCTGGTGCCGGGCACCGCGCTGGCCAAGGATGCTGCCGGTGACAAGTGGTCACAGGGCATGATCTATCTCTCGAATTTCAACCAGCCCTACGCGTTGTGGGTGCCGGTCGTGCTCTTGGTGCCGCTGGGTTTGCTGTTGATGGTTGCACGGCGGCGCCCGTCGTTCCTGCGCCCTATGCTGGCGCCCAACTACGGTCGGGTGGCCCGGGCGGTGCAAAGCCCCCCGGCCGTGGTCGCTTTCGTTGTCCTGAGCGGACTGCTGCAAGCGTTCTATTGGATCCGGCAGGGCGGCGATTTCATGCATGGCCGGGTGTTGCTGGCGCCGCTCTTTTGTTTGCTGGCCCCGGTCTCCGTCATCCCTGTGGCGGTTCCCGATGGACCCGATGGAAACGACTACTCGCGGGAGACCGGGTATTGGGTGGCCGGTGCTGCCGGCCTGCTCTGGCTCGGGATCGCAGGCTGGTCGCTGTGGGCAGCGAACTCGCCGGGCATGGGTGATGACGCCACGCACGTCACCTATTCCGGAATCGTCGATGAGCGCCGTTTCTATGCGCAGGCCACCGGGCATGCCCATCCGCTGACCGCCGCTGACTACCTGGATTATCCGCGGATGGCTGCCGTTATGACAGCGCTCGACAACACTCCGGAGGGAGCGTTGTTGCTGCCGTCGGGCAACTACACGCAATGGGACCTGGTGCCTATGGCCCAGCCGCCGATGAGCCAGCCTTCGCCGGGAAGTCCCTCGGACAGCAGGACGTCCCAAAAGCCGCAGCACACAGTGTTTTTCACCAACCTCGGCATGCTGGGGATGAACGTCGGGCTCGATGTCAGGGTGATCGACCAAATTGGGCTGGCAAACCCACTCGCGCAGCACACAGCGCGGTTGGCGCACGGCCGGATCGGGCATGACAAAAACCTGTTCCCGGACTGGGTGATCGCCGATGGTCCATGGGTGAAGGTGTCTCCGGGTATTCCGGGCTACCTCGACGCACAGTGGGTCGCGGAAGCGGTGGCGGCGCTGCAATGCCCCGCGACCAAGGCGGTGCTGAGCTCGGTGCGCGCCCCGATGACTCCGCACCTGTTCGTTTCCAACTTTCTGCATTCCTACGAATACACCCAGTACCGGATCGACCGCGTTCCGCTTTACGAGCTCGTCAGGTGTGGGCTCGAGGTCCCCGCCGCGGGCCCGCCCGCGCCACGCGAGTAGCGGCTCACCGAGTTAATTTTCGACAGATCTCGAACCAATCACGGCCGCGGGCGGCTGCTCGCGTGTTGGGGATACTGACAGCAACATCACAAGTGAGTCCTCACCAGCACCACAACCACCGGCAGCCACATGCGTAGACGCGATTTTGGAGCGCCGTTTCCGGCCGAAAAATCGTTATGAACGACCGCCGAATTTCGGTTTGCGCGACCTCCTCGATGAGAGCGCGCGCCCCGACTTGTGGTTGACTACACGGGCACTGCTGCGTTGAGCGCATGCAGTCTGACGTAATCGAGGATGCGCCCAGTACGAAGGATGCGCCGAAAAGATGAGGAAGCAAGGATGAAGCTTGGTGACAGGTTGCGCGGCGCCGTGGCAGGTATGCCGCGCCGGCTCGTGGTGGGGGCCGTTGGGGCGGCCCTGCTGTCGGGTCTGATCGCCGCCGTGGGGGGCTCGGCAACGGCTGGGGCGTTCTCGCGCCCGGGTCTGCCGGTGGACTACCTGCAGGTTCCGTCTGCTGGGATGGGCCGCGATGTCAAGGTCCAGTTCCAAAGCGGTGGCGCCAACTCGCCCGCGCTGTACCTGCTCGACGGAATGCGCGCACAGGAGGACTACAACGGCTGGGACATCAACACCCCCGCGTTCGAGTGGTACACCGGGTCGGGCATCTCGGTCGTCATGCCGGTCGGCGGGCAGTCCAGCTTCTACTCCGACTGGTACAAGCCCGCCTGCGGTAAGGCCGGCTGCACCACCTACAAGTGGGAAAGCTTCCTGACCAGTGAGCTGCCGGCGTACCTGCAGAGCAACAAGCAGGTCAAGCCGACCGGCAGCGCAGCGGTCGGTCTGTCGATGGCCGGGTCGTCGGCGCTTATCCTGGCGGCCTACCACCCCGACCAGTTCGTCTACGCCGGCTCGCTCTCAGCGCTGTTGGACCCCTCGCAGGGGATGGGTCCGACGCTGATCGGCCTGGCCATGGGTGACGCCGGCGGCTACAAGACCGCCGACATGTGGGGTCCGTCGAGTGACCCGGCATGGCAGCGCAATGACCCGTCGTTGCAGGTCGGCAAGCTGGTCGCCAACAACACCCGGATCTGGGTGTACTGCGGTAACGGCAAGCCGTCGGACCTGGGTGGCGACAACCTGCCCGCGAAGTTCCTGGAGGGCTTCGTCCGGACCAGCAACCTGAAGTTCCAGGACGCGTACAACGCCGCCGGTGGTCACAACGCGGTGTGGAACTTCGACGCCAACGGCACCCACAGCTGGGAGTACTGGGGCGCGCAGCTCAACGCCATGAAGCCCGACCTGCAGTCGACGCTGGGTGCGACCCCCAACACCGGTGGTACCAGCACCGGGACCAATTCGGGCACCTGATAAGGCACCTACTAGCAACACCACTGACGGCGGCGATCCCTGGGGATCGCCGCCGTTATTGTCGGCCCACCGCTCCCGAGTGTGGCCTATTTCACTACCCTGCCGGGCGGCTTTGCTGTGGCGCTGGATAGTGTGCACTCGGTGATCACACGATGGAGGTGGACATGAAGGGTATCCGGAGTCTGTCAACGCTGCTGCGAGTGTTCTGCGTTGCCGCACTATCGGTCGCTTTGAGCGGTATGGCTGCCATGGCTCTGACGACGGGAATCACCGGCAAAGCCAACGCGGCGGCCGTCGAAAGCCTGATGGTGCCGTCGGCAGCGATGGGCCGCGACATCCCGGTGACCTTCCTGGCCGGTGGGCCGCACGCGGTGTATCTGCTGGATGCCTTCGACGCCGCCCCAGACGTCAGCAACTGGGTCACCGCGGGTAACGCGATGAACACGCTGGCCGGCAAGGGGATCTCGGTGGCGGCGCCCGCTGGCGGCGCGTACAGCATGTACACCAACTGGGAGCAGGACGGCAGCAAGCAGTGGGACACCTTCCTGTCCAGCGAGCTGCCCGATTGGCTGGCCGCCAACAAGGGCCTTGCCCCCGGTGGCCACGCCGCTGTGGGCGCGGCCCAGGGCGGCTACGCCGCGATGGCGCTGGCCGCTTTCCATCCGGACCGCTTCGGCTTCGCCGGTTCGCTGTCAGGGATCCTGTACCCGTCCAGCACCAGCTACAATGGTCCGATCCTGGCCGGCCTGCAGCAATTCGGCGGCGTGGACGGCAACGGAATGTGGGGAGCCCCGCAGCTGGGCCGGTGGAAGTGGCACGATCCCTGGGTGCATGCTGCGCTGCTGGCGCAGAGCAACACCCGGGTATGGGTCTACAGCCCGACCGACATGGACGCCGGTGATCCGGCTGCCGTGATCGGCCAGGCCGGCGCGGCGATGGGCAGCAGTCGGGAGTTCTACCAGCAGTACCGCAGCAACGGCGGGCACAACGGCCACTTCGATTTCCCGGGCGGCGGCGACAACGGCTGGGGCTCTTGGGCGGGGCAGCTCGGTGCCATGTCGGGCGATATCGTCGGGGCCATTCGCTAGTCAGGCGATCGGAAAGTAGGCGCTCACAACGCTGCGCGGCGCCGGCGGGACGGCTGGCGCTGTCCTGGGGACGGTACCGTGTAGAGGGTGCAGCAGAGGTCGGGACGGCCGCGTCACCACGCGGTGCCGGTGCGCTTGGGGCGGCTCAGGTGGTGGGAGTGGGCGTCACCACCGCCGACCGCACTTGCACCGGAACCTTCCGAATCTGCTAGCAGGAGAACATGGCCAACACCGCCCGTCGTAAGCGCCACCGAATCCTCGCCTGGATTGCGGCCTGCACGATGGCAGCCGTTGTGGCGCTGGTCATCGTGGGTGTGGTGATTATGCTGCGCAGCACCGAAACTCCGCCCAGCGCGGTGCCGCCCGGTGTGCTGCCGCCGGCTTCGACGACAACCCACCCGCACAAGCCTCGACCCGCTTCGCAGGACGCGTCCTGCCCCGACGTGCAGTTGATCACCGTCCCCGGCACTTGGGAGTCGTCCCCGCAGGATGATCCGCTTAACCCGATGCAGTTTCCGAATGCGTTGCTGCGCAAGGTGACTACCCCGATAGGGCAGCAGTTTCCTTCCTCTCGGGTGCAGATGTACACCGTTCCCTACACCGCGCAGTTTCGCAATCCGATGACCGCCGACACGCAGATGTCCTACAACGAAAGCAGGGCAGAAGGCACCCGAGCGACGGTCCAGGCGATGACCGACATGACCAGCAAGTGCCCGTTGACCAGCTACGTGCTGGTCGGCTTTTCGCAGGGCGCGGTGATCGCCGGCGACATCGCCAGCGACATCGGCAACGCCCGGGGACCCGTCGATGACGACCTGGTACTCGGCGTGACGGTGATTGCCGACGGCCGCCGCCAGCAAGGGGTGGGTAAGGACATCGGGCCCAACCCGCCGGGCGAAGGTGCTGAAATCACCTTGCACGAGGTGCCGGTGTTGGCCGGGCTCGGGTTGACCATGACTGGCCCGCGGCCAGGCGGTTTCGGCTCGCTCGACGGCATGACAAACGAAATCTGCGCCCCGGGCGACCTTATCTGCGCCGCCCCGGAGGAGGCGTTCAGCGTCGCTAACCTGCCGAATACGCTGAACACGCTGGCCGGGGGCGCCGGCCAGCCGGTCCATGCGCTGTATGCCACCACCCAGTTCTGGAACTTGGACGGGGCGCCGGCGACCGATTGGACCCTGAACTGGGCGCATGGGTTGATAGAAAACGCGCCGCACCCCAAACATGGGTGAGGCGAGCGCCCGTGCGACCCGCACTTACGGGCGGCCACGATTGGCGCGCGGGAGGCACCTCCCGTTTGCGGGGGAGAGCTGGGCGGCAGGACACAGGCCCGAGGTGGCCGATAGTCGGCCAAATCGGCGGTATTTTGTGATTTGGTCTGCCGCGCGGTGCCCCTTAACATTAAGAGAAATTTAAGAGCTGTAAGAGGCTTGTGGGTGACCCGATCGGGATCGTCGGCGTAACCGACACCGAGATGTACACGTCGGCTCGGCCGACATAGAGCCGACGTAGATGTGTGACAGGAGAGAGCGGCATGGCGTACCACAACCCGTTCATCGTGAACGGAAAAATCAGGTTCCCGGATAACACCAACCTGGTCCGTCACGTCGAGAAGTGGGCGAAGGTTCGTGGAAACAAGCTGGCCTATCGGTTCCTGGACTACTCCACCGAACGCGACGGTATCGCGCGCGACATTTTGTGGTCCGAGTTCAGCGCCCGCAACCGCGCTGTGGGCGCCCGTCTGCAGCAAGTCACTCAGCCGGGTGACCGGATCGCCATCCTGTGCCCGCAGAACCTGGACTACCTCGTGGCCTTCTTCGGCGCGCTGTACTCCGGCAGGATCGCGGTGCCGTTGTTCGACCCGGCCGAGCCGGGTCACGTCGGCCGCTTGCATGCGGTGCTCGACGACTGCACCCCGTCGACGATCCTGACCACCACAGACTCCGCCGAAGGTGTCCGCAAGTTCATCCGCGCCCGTTCGGCTAAGGAACGGCCACGCGTCATCGCCGTGGACGCGGTGCCCACCGAGGTCGGCGCCACCTGGCAGGAGCCCGACGCCGACCAGAGCACTATCGCGTACCTTCAGTACACCTCCGGCTCGACCCGCACACCGACAGGCGTGCAGATCAGCCATCTGAATTTGCCCACCAATGTGCTGCAGACGCTGGTCGCCCTGGAGGGCAAGGAAGGTGACCGCGGCGTCATGTGGCTCCCGTTCTTCCACGACATGGGCCTGATCACGGCGCTGTGTGCCCCGGTGCTCGGCCAAAGCTTCACTTTTATGACGCCTGCCGCGTTCGTGCGCCGGCCCGGCCGCTGGATCCGCGAACTCGCGCGCAAAGATGGGGAAACCGGAGGGGTCTTCTCGGCCGCGCCGAACTTCGCGTTCGAACACGCCGCGATGCGGGGCGTGCCCCGCGAGGATGAGCCGCCGCTGGACCTGAGCAACGTCAAGGGGATCCTCAACGGCAGCGAGCCGGTGTCCCCGGCGTCGATGCGCAAGTTCTACGAAGCCTTCCGGCCCTTCGGTCTGCCGGAAACAGCGATCAAGCCTTCCTACGGGCTGGCCGAGGCGACGCTGTTCGTCTCGACCACGCCGAGCGACGAGCCGCCGACAGTCATCCACGTCGACCGGGACGAGCTGAACAACCAACGCTTTGTCGAGGTGGCTCCCGACGCGCCGAACGCCGTCGCGCAGGTCTCCGCAGGCAAGGTCGGTGTCGACGAGTGGGCGGCCATCGTCGACACCGAATCGGCCAGCGAGCTGCCGGACGGGCAGATCGGCGAGATCTGGTTGCACGGCCAGAACTTGGGTGTCGGCTACTGGAACAAAGAGGAAGAGACCGCCCAGACTTTCCGGAACATCCTCAAGTCGCGCGTCAGCGGGTCACACGCCGAAGGAGCCGCCGACGAGGGGCTCTGGGTGCGCACCGGCGACTACGGCACCTACTTCAAAGGCCACCTCTATATAGCGGGCCGGATCAAGGACCTGGTCATCGTCGACGGCCGCAACCATTACCCGCAGGACCTCGAGTACTCGGCTCAGGAATCCAGCCGGGCATTGCGCGTCGGCTACGTGGCCGCATTCTCGGTCTCGGCCAACCAGTTGCCCCAAGCGGTGTTCGACAACCCGCACGCCGGCCTGAAGTTCGACCCCGAAGACACCTCCGAGCAACTGGTGATCGTCGGGGAGCGCGCCGCCGGTGCGCACAAGCTCGACTACCAGCCCATTGCCGACGACATCCGGGCGGCTATCGCCGTGCGACACGGGGTAACTGTTCGTGACGTGCTGCTGGTGTCGGCCGGGACGATTCCGCGTACCTCGAGCGGCAAGATCGGCCGCCGCGCGTGCCGGGCCGCGTACCTCGACGGCAGCCTGCGCAGCGGCGTCGGTTCGCCGACAGCTTTCGCCACCGGATCGGAGTGAGTTCGATAACCATGGCTGACATAGACCCTGACTCCCAGGAGAACCCACCCCTCATCAAGGCACCCGCCGACAAGGCCGATATGACGGTCCCCGAAATGCGCCAGTGGCTGCGCAATTGGGTGGGCCAGGCCGTCGGGCAGTCACCGGACGCGATTGACGAGTCGGTGCCGATGGTGGAGTTGGGCTTGTCGTCGCGGGACGCCGTGGCGATGGCTGCTGATATCGAAGACATCACTGGTGTCACGCTTTCGGTCGCGGTGGCGTTCCAGCACCCGACCATCGAATCGCTGGCGACCCGGATCGTCGAGGGCGAACCCGAACGAGACACAACAGCCGACGACAACATGGATTGGTCGCGCAACGGTCCGGCAGAGCGCGTCGACATCGCGATCGTTGGCCTGTCCACTCGGCTGCCCGGTGATATGAACAGCCCCGACGAAACCTGGCAGGCGCTGCTGGAAGGCCGCGACGCCATCACCGATCTGCCCGAGGGCCGCTGGTCGGAATTCATGGAAGAGCCGCGCCTGGCTCAGCGAATCGGGCAGGCCCGCACCCGCGGCGGCTACCTGAAGGACATCAAGGGCTTCGACTCCGAGTTCTTCGCGGTGGCCAAGACTGAAGCTGACAACATCGACCCGCAGCAGCGGATGGCGCTGGAGCTGACCTGGGAGGCACTGGAACACGCCCGCATCCCGGCGTCCAGCCTGCGCGGTCGGTCCGTCGGCGTGTACGTCGGCAGCTCCACCAATGACTACAGCTTCCTGGCAGTGTCCGACCCGACGGTTGCACACCCCTATGCGATCACCGGAACCAGCAGCTCGATCATCGCCAACCGGGTGTCGTATTTCTATGACTTCCACGGGCCCTCGGTCACCGTCGACACCGCATGCTCGAGTTCGCTGGTCGCGATGCATCAGGGCGTGCAGGCACTGCGCAACGGCGAATGCGATGTGGCGGTGGCGGGGGGTGTTAATGCGCTGATCACGCCGATGGTCACGCTGGGCTTCGACGAGATCGGCGCGGTGCTGTCTCCCGACGGCCGGATCAAGTCGTTCTCCTCGGACGCCGACGGCTACACCCGCTCCGAGGGCGGCGGCATGGTGGTGCTCAAGCGGGTCGACGACGCCCGTCGCGACGGCGACCAGATCCTGGCCGTAATCGCCGGGAGTGCCGTCAACCACGACGGCCGGTCCAATGGTCTGATCGCGCCCAACCAGGACGCGCAGGCCGACGTGCTGCGTCGGGCCTACAAGGACGCGGGCATCGATCCGCGCACGGTCGACTACATCGAGGCGCACGGCACCGGCACCGTCCTCGGCGACCCGATCGAAGCTGAGGCGCTGGGACGCATCGTTGGAAGAGGACGTCCCGCTGATCGGCCGGTGTTGCTGGGCGCGGTCAAGACGAACGTCGGCCATATGGAGTCGGCGGCCGGTGCGGCCAGTGTGGCCAAGGTGGTGTTGGCGCTGCAACACGACAAGCTGCCGCCGTCGATCAACTACGCCGGACCCAGCCCCTACATCGACTTCGATGCGATGCACCTGAAGGTGATCGACACGGTGACCGACTGGCCGCGCTACGGCGGCTACGCGCTGGCCGGGGTGTCCAGCTTCGGCTTCGGTGGGGCCAATGCGCACCTGGTGGTGCGCGAGGTCCTACCAGGTGACGTGATCGAGCGTGAGCTGGAGCCGGAAGTTCAGCCGGCGGTGCCGCTCGTGTCCGCCGGCGGCGACATGATCGAAAGCCAGGGCCACTCGCTGCGGTTCGACGAATTCGGCGAGATCATCACCGACACACCCGTGGCGGACGAGGAAGAGCCCGAACTGCCCGGCGTGACCGAAGAGGCCCTGCGCCTCAAAGAGGTTGCTCTGGAAGAGCTTGCGGCACAAGAGATCGCCACGCCGCTGATCCCGCTCGCGGTATCGGCGTTCTTGACCTCGCGCAAAAAGGCCGCCGCCGCCGAGCTGGCGGACTGGATGGAAAGCCCCGAAGGCCAGGCGTCGTCGCTGGAGTCGATCGGGCGGTCGCTGTCGCGGCGCAACCACGGTCGCTCGCGTGCGGTGGTGCTGGCTCACGACCACGAAGAGGCCATCAAGGGCTTGCGGGCGATAGCCGAAGGCAAGCAGCGGCCGAACGTGTTCAGCGTTGACGGGCCGGTGACCAACGGCCCGGTGTGGGTGCTCGCCGGGTTCGGTGCCCAGCACCGCAAGATGGGCAAGAGCCTGTATCTGCGCAACGAGGTCTTCGCCGAGTGGATCGAGAAGGTCGACGCACTGGTCCAAGACGAGCTGGGCTACTCGGTGCTCGAGCTGATCCTGGACGACTCGCAGGACTACGGCATCGAAACCACCCAGGTCACCATCTTCGCGATCCAGATCGCGCTGGGTGAGCTGCTCAAGCAGCACGGCGCCAAGCCGGCCGCGGTGGTCGGCCAATCGCTGGGTGAAGCCGCATCGGCCTACTTCGCCGGCGGCTTGTCGCTGCTCGACGCCACCCGGGCGATCTGCTCGCGCTCCCATCTGATGGGCGAGGGCGAGGCGATGCTGTTCGGCGAGTACATCCGGTTGATGGCGCTGGTCGAGTACTCCGCCGACGAGATCAAGACGGTGTTCTCCGACTTCCCCGACCTGGAGGTGTGCGTCTACGCCGCACCCACTCAGACCGTCATCGGCGGTCCCCCCGAGCAGGTCGACGCGATCATCGCCCGCGCGGAGTCCGAGGGCAAGTTCGCCCGCAAGTTCGAGACCAAGGGCGCCAGCCACACCCAGCAGATGGACCCGCTGCTCGGCGAGCTGACGGCCGAGCTACAAGGCATCAAGCCGATGAGCCCGACAGCCGGGATCTACTCGACCGTGCACGAGGGCAGCTACATCAAGCCCGGCGGCGAGCCGATCCACGATGTCGAGTACTGGAAGAAGGGTCTGCGGCACAGCGTCTACTTCACCCACGGGATCCGCAACGCGGTGGACAGCGGGCACACCACCTTCCTCGAATTGGCGCCCAACCCGGTGGCACTGATGCAGGTGGGCCTGACCACGGCGTCCGCCGGGCTCCATGACGCCCAGCTGATCCCGACGCTGGCCCGCAAACAGGACGAAGCCGACTCGATGGTTTCGACCATGGCCCAGCTCTACGTTTACGGCCATGACCTGGACATCCGCACGCTTTTCACCCGCGCCGCCGGACCGCAGGACTACGCGAACATTCCGCCGACCCGGTTCAAGCGCAAAGAGCACTGGCTGGATGCGCACTTCACCTCCGCAAGTAGCTCAGTGCTCATGCCGGGGACCCACGTCGCGCTGCCCGATGGCCGCCACGTGTGGGAATACGCACCCCGTGGCCTGACGGATCTGGCAGCGTTGGTGAAAGCCGCTGCGGCGCAGATTCTTCCGGACGCACAGCTGACGGCCGCGGAACAGCGTGCGCTGCCGGGCGACGGCGCGTACCTGGTGACGACGATGACGCGGCACCCAGGTGGTGCCTCCGTTCAGGTGCATGCTCGCATCGATGAGTCCTTCGCGTTGGTGTACGACGCGCTGGTGGCCCGGGCCGGTCAGGGCGCTTTTGGTTTGGCTGCTGCGTTGCCGACCGCGGTCGGCGTGGGCGCTGCAATCGCGGCTCCGGCTGCAACGGTGGCTGGGACTTCTGGGGACTCGCCGCTGGCAGCTGCGCTGTCTGCAGGCGAGGATCCCAATGCCGAAACACTGGCGGACAACCTGACCAGCCGTTATATGCCGACCGGCTTTGTCAAGTGGTCACCGGATTCCGGCGAGACTATCGCGCAGCGGTTGGGCACCATCGTGTCGGCGGCGATGGGTTACGAACCCGAGGACCTGCCGTGGGAGGTGCCGCTCATCGAGCTGGGTCTGGACTCGCTGATGGCGGTGCGGATCAAGAACCGCGTCGAATACGACTTCGACCTGCCGCCGATCCAGTTGCAGGCGGTGCGCGACGCCAACCTCTACAACGTCGAGAAGCTGATCGAGTACGCGCTCGAGCACCGCGACGAGGTGGAGCAGCTGCACGAGTACCAGCAGACTCAGACTGCCTCCGAAATAGCCACTGAAATCGCGCCGGCACCCGATTCGCAGGCAGAGCCGGAAGCGCTTGCTGCACCACCGCCGCCCGCTTCTGATGTGTCGATCCCGCCGCCGCCGACCGACCCTGCTGGCCCCGCCGGTAACGGCGCGCCCAGCCTGACTGGTGCCGCAGCGGCGCTCAGCCAGGAAACGGTTGCCAAGGCACTCAACTCCGACATACCGCCGCGTGATGCCGCCGAGCGGGTCACCTTCGCCACCTGGGCGATCGTCACCGGCAAGTCCCCGGGCGGCATCTTCAACACGCTGCCCGAGCTGGAACAGGGCGCAGCCGCCAAGATGGCACAGCGGCTCTCCGAGCGTGCCGAAGGGCCGATCACCGCCGAGGATGTGCTGACTTCGGAGAACATCGAGGCGCTGGCCGAGAAGGTGCGCGGCTATCTGGAGGCCGGCACGATCGACGGGTTCGTCCGCACCCTCAGGCCTCGGCCCGAGGGCGACTCCAAGGTGCCGGTGTTCGTGTTCCATCCGGCCGGCGGTTCGACGGTGGTCTACGAGCCGCTGCTCAACCGGCTGCCCGGGGACACCCCCATGTACGGTTTCGAGCGGGTCGAGGGCTCGATCGAAGAGCGCGCGGCGGCCTACGTCCCGAAGCTGGTCGAGATGCAAGGCGACGGGCCGTTCATTCTGGCGGGCTGGTCGCTGGGCGGCGTGTTGGCCTACGCGTGCGCGATCGGTCTTAGGCAACTGGGCCACGACGTCGAGTTCGTCGGGCTGATCGACGCGGTGCGCGCAGGCGAGGAGGTCCCGCAGACCAAGGAGGAGACCCGCAAGCGCTGGGACCGCTACGCCCGGTTCGCCGAGAGGACCTTCAACGTCACCATCCCGGCGATTCCCTACGAGCAGCTCGAGGAGCTCGACGACGAGGGCCAGATCCGGTTTGTGTTCGACGCCGTCAAAGCAAGCGGTGTGCAGATCCCGGCCGGGATCATCGAACACCAGCGCACGTCGTATCTGGACAACCGGGCAATCGACACCGCCCAGATCCAGCCGTACGACGGGCACGTCACCCTCTACATCGCCGATCGCTACCATGACGACGCGATCATGTTCGAGCCGCGGTATGGCGTTCGCAAGCCGGACGGCGGCTGGGGTGAGTATGTGTCCGACCTCGAGGTCGTGCCGATCGGTGGCGAGCACATTCAGGCCATCGACGAGCCGATCATCGCCAAGGTCGGAGCGCACATGACGCAGGCGCTGAACGCGATCGAGGCAGAACGCCGCGGGAGAACTGAGGTAGGCAAGTAGTGACGGGTACGGAGCCTTCTCGCGCCCACACGACAGCCGAGAAGTTGGCCGAGCTACGTGCTCGGCTGGAGTTGGCCAAGGAGCCCGGCGGTGAGAAGGCCGCTGCCAAGCGCGACAAGAAGGGCATCCCGAGTGCGCGGGCCCGGGTCCACGCGCTGGTCGATCCGGGCACCTTCTTGGAGATCGGCGCGCTGGCCAAGACCCCCAACGATCCCGGCGCTCTGTACGGCGACGGAGTAGTCACCGGTCACGGCATGATCAACGGCCGTCCGGTAGGGGTGTTCTCCCACGATCAGACCGTGTTCCAGGGCTCGGTTGGCGAGATGTTCGGCCGCAAGGTGGCCCGGCTGATGGAGTGGTGCGCGATGGTCGGCTGCCCGATCGTCGGCATCAACGACTCCGCCGGGGCGCGCATCCAGGACACGGCCACCTCGCTGGCCTGGTACGCCGAGCTGGGGCGCCGCCACGAGCTGCTGTCCGGAATTTGTCCGCAGATCTCCATTATCCTCGGCAAATGCGCTGGGGGAGCGGTGTATTCGCCGATCCAGACCGATCTGGTGGTCGCGGTGCGCGACCAGGGCTACATGTTCGTCACGGGTCCCGATGTCATCAAGGACGTGACCGGCGAGGACGTCAGCCTCGACGAGCTGGGCGGCGCCGATGCCCAGACCCGCTACGGCAATATCCACCAGGTGGTGGAGTCCGAGGCCGCCGCGTTCCAGTACGTGCGCGACTACCTGTCGTTTCTGCCGTCCAATGGCTTCAGCAAACCGCCGATCGTCAACCCCGGGCTGGAACCGGAGGTCACTCCGACCGACCTGGAACTCGACTCGATCATTCCGGACTCCGACAATGCGGCCTACGACATGCACGAGATCCTGCTGCGGATCTTCGACGACGGCGACTTCCTCGACGTCGCCGCCCAGGGTGGCCAGTCCATCATCACCGGCTACGCCCGCGTCGACGGCCGCCCGGTGGGCGTGGTGGCCAACCAGCCCATGCACCTGGCGGGGGCGATCGACAACGAAGCGTCCGACAAGGCGGCGCGGTTCATCCGCTTCTGCGATATGTTCGAGATCCCGCTGGTCTTCGTGGTGGACACGCCCGGATTCCTACCGGGGGCGGAGCAGGAGAAGAACGGGATCATCAAGCGCGGCGGACGATTCCTGTCCGCAGTGGTCGAAGCTGACGTGCCGAAGGTGACGATCACCATCCGCAAGTCCTACGGCGGCGCGTACGCCGTGATGGGCTCCAGGCAGCTGACCGCCGACTTCAACTTCGCCTGGCCCACCGCCCGCATCGCGGTGATCGGCGCCGACGGTGCCGCGCAGCTGCTGATGAAACGGTTCCCCGACCCGACCACGCCCGAGGCGCAGCAGATCAAGAAAGACTTTATCGAGGGCTACAACCTCAACCTGGCGATCCCATGGATCGCCGCCGAGCGCGGTTTCATCGACGCCGTCATCGACCCACACCAGACTCGGTTGCTGATCCGCAGGTCGCTGCACCTGCTGCGGGACAAGCAGTTGTGGTGGCGCGTCGGCCGCAAGCACAGCCTGCTTCCCATCTAGCCATTAACGCCAGTGAACGCGCCGTCGACTAGTTCGTCGAACCGCTCGAGCGCCTCGTCGGAATCCGCGTCGATACCACGAAGCGGCCCGCGATCGGCGAGATACCGCTGCGCGTACAGCCGGGCGACGAGTGCCTTGCGGTCGGCGCCTCGGGTGGCGTGCTCCCAGGCGGCCTGCTCGGTGAGCAACGCACCCGCATAAACGTCGCCCATGAATTGGGCGAGCGGGAACAGCCGTGCTTCGGCCACGCCGCTTTCGAGTTTGGCCCAGGCCGTGATCGCCGCGTCGAGATCCTCGATGCGGCTGGCGACCAGGCTCGTGGTTGCCCCACCATCACCACAGTCGCCGGAGACCGAGACCGCGTCATGCAGCCGCGCCAACAGCGTCTCGTGCGCGCGCGTCTGCTCGATACCGCGCCGCACATCGAGACACAGGATGTTGTCGGGGCCCTCCCAGATGGTGTTCACTTGCGCGTCGCGCAGCAGCCGGGCCACCGGCCAGGTCTCGATGTAGCCGTTGCCACCGTGGATCTCGACCGCATCCGACGCAGCGGTGATTCCGAGCCGGCACACCTTGAGCTTGGTGACCGGCACGGCGATGCGCTGCCGCATGCTGCGGGGCTGGCGGTGGTTGGTGGCTCCGGTCCCGTCGAACACCAGCGCTTGCGCAGCTTCGACGTCGACGATCATCTCGGCTAGCTTCCGCCGCATCAATGGCTTGTCGATGAGCGCGCCACCGAATGCCCGCCGCTGCCGGGCATAGCAGAGTGACTCGACCAGGGCGCGGCGTGCGTTACCAAGCCCGAACAGGGCGATGCCGAGCCGCGCGGCGTTGGTCAGCTCCATCATCCGGCCCAGCCCCTTGCCGTCGGTCGGGCCCGCTTGACCTTCTGAGGCGCTCGGCTTCTCGGACAGCAGAAAGGCCTCGGCGTCGACGAACTCGACCTCGCCGGACGCCACCGAGCGGGTGCCGAGTTTGTCCTTGAGCCGACGTACTCGCACACCGTTGCGCGATCCGTCGCGGCGGGTGCGGAGCACGAGAAAGTTGGCGACACCACGGGTCGAATCGGGAGCGCCCTCCGGTTTGGCCAGCACGACGAACGCCTCCCCGGCGCAGTTGGACGCAAACCACTTGAAGCCGTTCAGCAACCACGCGGAGCCGTCAGCGCCGCCTGACCTCCGCGCCGTGGTCTCCAGCGCTCCGAGGTCAGAGCCCCCGGTACGTTCCGTCAGCAGCTGCGCCGTCTCGCCCGCCCACTCGCCGGAGGCGAATTTGGCCAGAACGTGCTCGGCCACGTCGGCCGGTGCGTACGCGGCCACCAGCGACTGGACCATCCCGCCTCCGGTGCCGAGTGCGCAACCCATCCCGATATCGGCCTGGTTGAGCAGATAGTTGGACGCGAACATCGGCAGTGACGAGCTCACCTTTTCGGCGCGCGCTTCGGCGCGCAACGCTTTCTGGGCATCGAGGACCGCGCGCTTGGACTCGGTGAAGGATGCCGGCATGACGACTCGGCTGATGTCGTGCCCCCACCGGTCGTAGCGCTCGAGCCGGGGCGGGTTGCGATCGGTCTCGTCGGCCCACCGCGCCACCGGTCCGCCCATCAGCTCTCCGATGCGGGTCAGGTGGCGCTCGGCGAGTGCCAGCTCGTCGGGCTGCAGGTAGTAGGCCATGGTGAACTGCAGCGTGGGATCGGTGAGGTACCAATTGAGACCAACGGCACCGCGATAGTTGTCCGTTTGGTAGCGCTGGGACTTTTCCGGAGTCGAGAAGGGCAGCCGGTCCACGGCTTCGGTGTCGTATTCAGCCATGCCGCGACGGTACCGCGACAGACCGCGGAGAGCTGTCGAACCGCTTTCGCATGACGTTAGGGCTTGATCCGGATCTGCCCGGGCGACCACAACCCGCTGCGGGTCGCTGTGCCCAGGTCGAGTTGGGCGGGATGAGCGTCTGCGATGGTGTCGAACTTGCGCAGTGATCCCCAGTCGCGGCCCCAGTCATGGGACAGGTAGGTGGACATGACGTGGGCCCGCAGCAGCAGGTCGGTGATGCCCAGCAGGCCACCGTTGACGCCGTCCTGCCAGGTGTCGGTGTCCTGCTTCTTGGCGTTGTAGTCGGGGGTGATGCGGAACCTCGGGATCTCGGTGACGCCGTTGACGTGCAGCATCGGCTGCTGGCAGGGGAAGGCCAGCCCGACCGCCCAGTCCATCAACACCGGCTGCGTCGAGCCGATGTACTCCTGCAGCGAGCGCAGCTCCGGCACCCGCGGCGGGGTCACCGCGATCCAGTCGTCCGGCGTCAGGGACAGGTCCTCGGCGACCACCCGCACCGCGACGGCGTCGGCGGGCATCTGGGAGCGCGCGAAGCGCAGATTGCGCCACACCTTCGGCTGCTCCCCGTACAGGTCGTAGGGCGTCAGGCGGCCGGCGGGCAACACGGAGCCGCCGGGACCGGGCTTGCCGAATTCCAGCACGACCGTCTGTCCGTTGGTGTGGTGGTGCAGGATGCTGTCACCGGCGATCGTGCCCGCGGCGGTGACAACCACCAGCGGGTGTCCGGCGTCGGGTTTGGGCAGCTGGTACCACGCCGAGGTGAGCCTGCTCTGCTGTTGCGCGCCGGTGGTGTAGCTGCCGGCCAGCGGAACCCGTTGCGGGTCAAGGCCGTAGGGCAGTGGCGCCGTTGACCCGTTGATGCCCGGCGCCTCCAGCTTAGTAGTAGGGGCGTACCAGTCGTAGTCGGTGCCCGGCTGCGGCACCGACGTCTCCCGGACGGCTTCGGCCAGGGTGCGTTCCGGCACCCCGTTGGGGGTGAAGCCCGTTGGGTTGACGCCGCCCAGCGGCCCTAAATGGCCGTAATTGTCGGGCAGGGGCGCCATAAAACCGGCGTTGCTGTCCGGCTCGACGAGCACATCGTCGGCCAGGCCGCAGCCTCCGCTGAACTCACGCAGGTTGTCCCAGGCATTGGAGTAGGTGGGGTACTGCCGCACGATGCCGGCCACCATCGAGCCGACGAACACCAGCGCCATGAAGCCCGCCGCGAGAGGGATAGGCGCCGCCGTCAGCGCGCGCGCCAATCGGCCCTCGCCATGGCTGGTGTCCGCGAAGTGCAGCCAGGCCGCGTACACCGCGGTGATCGCGAACAGTGCGAAAAATATTGCGCTGATGGGTATTCCACCGATTTTCGGTGTGGAGTTGTTGAACGGCACGCCATAGCTGGAGACGTACCACCAACCGTTGGTGCTGGCGAAACACAGTGCCAATACGAACATCACCGCCGCCAGGAACGCCATCCGGTTACGCGACCAGCGCAGCACCTTCGGTGACACCAGCACCGTCGTCAGCGCGGCCATCGCCGCGCCCACCGCGGCGAAGAGCCCGAAGTGGTGCACCCACTTGGTTGGGGTGAACATCAGGAAGAACATGGTGCCGAAGATGACACCCATCAGCCGCCACGCCGGCCCGCGGGCGACGCCGGGAACTCGCTTGCGCCGCAACATGATGAACACCGCGGTGAACAGGCACAGCGCGGTGATCAGGAAGCCGAAGCGGCGCGACAGCGAGCCGTCGACGGTGGGCAGGATCAGGTAGTAGTAGCGCAGGTTCTCGGTGTACCAGGCCTGGCTGGGCCCGATCGCGGTGCGAATCCTGGTGGCTTCCAGAACCGTTGACAGTGTCTGGTCGGCGAACACCACGGTGAGGATGACGGAACCGGCTGCCAGCATCGGGGCCACCAGCGGCCAGGTGCCGACCAGGCGATGCCGGCGCACCAAAATTCGCAGAATCGGACGGCCACCGGCAACCAATGCGGCCACCGCGATCAGGCCGGTGGGTTGGACACCCAAGGTGAACGCCGCGGCCACCACCGCCAGCGCCGCAGGTGTCAGCCGAGAGGCGCACATCGAGCGCTCGATCAGCACGTAAGTGATCAGTGAACCGAGCGCGATGATGGGCTCGGGACGAAGACCGTTGTCGAACGGCATCCACGCGGTCAGCAAGACCATGCCGGCCGCCCAGTTCGCGGCCTTGCTTGATGTCACTGCAGGCCCCAACCGGGGCAGTACCTCACGCGACAGCAGCAGCCAGCACAGCACTCCGGCGATCAAGTCCGGCAACCGCATCCACAGGCTGGCGTCGCTGACGTGGGTCATCAGCGCCAGCAGGTTGTAGTACCAGCCGAACGGGTCCTCGGGGCTGCCGAACCAGCGGAAGTAGTTGGACATGTAGCCGGCGCGGTCGGCGACCCGGGCCATGCCCATGATGTAGCCGTCGTCGGAGGAGTTCGCCCCGATCACATGCCACAGCAGGAAGCCGAAAATCACCGTGGCGTCGGCGAGGGTGAACTTTTTCCAGCGAGTCGGGATGAGCCGGTGCATCCGGCGACCATCGAGCTGGTCCAGTCGCCACAGTGCGACCAGCGAGACGATGGTGGACAGAATGGCGCCCACCATCGCCAGCAGCTTCAATGTTGTTGGGGTGGTGGAGAACCGGGTGTCGATGGTCGCAGAGAACCGCAATCCCGGCGGGGCGGGACCGGTCAGGTCGGTGAACACCCCGACGATTTGCGGGCGCAGGTTGGGATCGGCGAAACCGCCGGACTGCGGCTTGCCCGCGGCGTCGGTCAGCCCGACAAAGGTAGCGAAAGTGCCTGCGCGCGTGGAAGTTATTTCTATGCTGGAACATCCGGGGGCACCGGGGCCCCCCGCCGCTTGGTCGCGCGACACGCTGGCGATCACCACGTTGCGGTCGGTGACGTCGACGCGCTTGCCGTTGACCACCACGAACAACGCATTGAGCGCCGCGTCCTTGCCCTTCTTTGGCGCGGTGCTCAACACGACGCCGCCGTCAGCCGGCAGGTCGCGCACCACGGCGCACGGCACGGTGGCCGTGACGTCCACCGGTGATAGCGAAATCAGCGGTGCCGTAACGCTATTCAATTGACCGTTTTGCGGCCAGTTCAGCATCGCGGTCGTCTGCACCACCGGCAGCAACGGTGTCGCCACCGACAACAGGAAGCCGAGCAGGCCGGCGATGGTGGCGACCCAGCGCGTCGTCCGCACGTTGCGGCCGGCGGCAGCTTCTGCGTGTCTTTCGATGAGCTGGCTCATGGCAGTGCCCGAATCGGCCCTTGCCGGCTCCAGCCGTACATGGTTTGCACGCCCTGTTCGATGACGGCGTTCGGCGCCTGATCACTGGGCACCAGTGGGAAATACTGCTCGACCGATCCCCAATCCCGATACCAGTCGCCGCGCAGGTAGGTCGAGATCGTGGACGTCCGCAGCAGCACTTGGGTGAACAGGAACGGGCCGCCGGTCTCGCTCGCCTCCCAACCGTTCGACGACGACGCCGTCTGCTTGTGGTCGGGAAGGATGCGGTACCCCGGAAGTTCAGCAACGCCGAGGTGTTCGGAGAACGGCCGCTGACACGGGAAGTTGGCCGCGGTTGCGATGTCCAACAGCACCGGGGTCTGCGATCCGATCAGTTGTTGCAGGGTTTCCAGCACCGGGACCCGCGGTGGCGTGAACGCGAACCACTGATCCGAGCTCAGGTTCGGGTCGTACGCGACGATGCGTGCCACATTGGCCTCCGGCGGCGCCCAGGTCAGCGGGAACCGCAGATTGCGCCACGCCGGCTCTGGCCCGTTGTCAATGGGCTGCACCTCCCCGAGTGGCTGGGTGGTGCCGTCGGGGTGAGAAATGCCCCACTGCAATTTCAGCGACTGCCCGTAGGTGAAGGTGCCGTCCTCCTTGTACGACCAGATGGCACCGGACGCCGATACCACGACCAGTGGCCGGTCGGTGGTCCGTGGCGGTAACTGGTACCACGAGGAGGTGGCGGTGGCGGCCAGGGTGTTCTCGTCGTAGCTGCCCATCACCGGGGTGCGGGCCGGGTCGAGGCCGAACGGTAGTGCGACGTTCGACCCGTTCACCCCGACCGGGCCTTTCCCGCCGGCCGTACCCGCGGAGTCACTCATGGCGGCGTTGGGTTTGTTAGGTGACGCGTCGGAGTTGACCACGCCCGGTTTGGTCACCACCGGGTACGACCTCAGGTCATCACCCACCCCGTTGGGCTTGAACCCGACCGGGTTGATGCCCCCCAGGGGGCCGTCGGGGCCAAAGGTTTGCCCAGGAATCGGTTGCAGCAGGCCAACATTGGGGTCTGACTCGGTCAGTACGTCGTCGGCCATGGCGCAGCTCTTGGGGGACAGTCCGGACTCCAACGCAGCCAGGTTGGCCTTGGCGGTGGTGTAGAGCGGGTATCGGAACGCCGCACCCTTGGCCAGCGACCCGACTTCGCCGAGCACCATGATGGTGGCGACCACCAGCAGCGGGGTGGAGGCCAGGACGCGGTTACGCCGGCTGTCTTTGACCTCGGTGTGTCCGGCGTAGTCCATCCGGAAGTGCTGCCAGGCGCCCAACAATCCGGTGAGGATCGACAGCGTCAAGAACATCGACGTCACCGGACGGCTGGCGATGACGGGCGGAATGTCGTACCACGGCACCCCGTAGTTGCCGACGTAGAACCAGCCGTTGATACCCGAGGTGGCCCATGCCAACACGAACAGCAGGGCGGTCACATACAGCGTCAGGTTGCGGCGGTTGTGCAGGCCGATCCGGGCGAAGGTGAACGCGGTGACCGCGCCCAGGGCTCCGGCCAGTCCGGCGAACGCACCGAACTGCACGGCCCACTTCGTCGGTGTGAAGAACAGCAGAAGTAGGCCGACCGCGGTGGTGCCGATCAACCGCCACGCCGGGCCGCTGGCCAAACCCGGCACCCGGCCGCGCCGCAGCAACACCACCAGCCCCCCGAACAGGCACAGCAGCAGCACCAGCACCGCGAATCGCCGCGACATCGACCCGTCGGCGTTGGACTCCACCGTCAGGAAGTAATAGCGCAGAAAGTCCTGGTACCAGGCAATAGTCGGGCCGACCTTGTATTTGATGCGTGCCGACTCGGCGACGGTGGCCAGCGTTTGACTGCGGAAGACCACCACGGTGATCAGTGACAACGACGCCGCGAGCACCGCAAGCGGCGCCAGCAACCCGTCGGTCGACCGGCGGCGCCTGATGGTCTGGGCGATGGCCCGGGCTCCGGTCAGCAACGCGGCAACGGCGATCAAGCCCTGCGGTGCCAGCGTCGCGGTGAGCATCGCGACGACGGTTGCAACCGCGGCCGGAGCGACGCGTCCCAGCACGATCGCATGTTCCACCAGCACCCAGGTGACCAGGACGCCCAAGGCGATCAGCGGCTCAGGTCGCAGGCCGTTGTTGAACGGCAGCCAAGCGGCCAGGAACACCGCGCCCGCGGTGTACATCGCCACCCGGTTGGCTGCCAGGCCGCCTTTTCCTGGGCCGAGCCGCCGTAGCACGCGATGGCTGATGATGAGCCAGCATGCGATCCCGGCCAGTGTGGCCGGTAGTCGCATCCACACGCCTGCCGTGCTTACCGACGCCAATTTGGACAGCACGGCGAGATACCAGTCGAACGGTGCCTCCGTCGTCCCGAAGTACCGGTAGTAGTTGGCCAGGTAGCCGGCTTTTGGTGCGACTCGAGCGATCGTCAGGTTGTAGCCGTCATCCGATGAGGTGGCGCCGATGACGTGCCAGGCCAGAAGCGTTCCGATCACTCCTGCGTCGGCGAGCCAAGTCGTCAGACCAACACGCCACCACGAAGCCTGGTGCTCACGCGGGCGATACCGGGATAGCCAGCCGATCGGGGACCGCCAGTTGACCAGCGTGGCGCCTCGGCTGTGTCGGTCCAGCGCCGCCAACCCGAGGATGGCGATCAGGACTGCCAGGACACCGGCGACCATCACGATCTTCTTGATCGCGGTAGGCGCCGTGATGAAACGGGTGTCGATGTCGACCCGGGCCGACAGCCCCGGCTGTGCGGGCACCTTCAGATCCGTAAAGATTCCGCCGACCTGCGGTTTCTTCTCCGCTGGCAGGATACCGGCAGCGCTGGGTATGCCGATGAATTCCGCACCGGCGCCGCCGGCGTCGGCCCAGGTGTGCAGCACGCTGCAGGCGCCGGCGGCCACCGCCGAGCGCTGCGCCACCGCGGCCACGGTGTCCCGGAACGCAACGACGATCACGTCTTTATTTGCGCGCACGAAGAGCCCGCTTTTGCCGGTGTCCACCCCGCCGCTTGGCAGGGTCGAGACCACCAATCCGCCCTCGGGAGGCAAGGTGGCTATTGCCGGGCAGGGAATGGAGATGTCTATCGCGCGCGGCGCACCGGACACCAGGGGAGCGGTGATCTGGGTGACGTGACCGTCGGCTGTGCCCTGCGGCCACAGGACGGTCGCCGTGGTCTGTTCGACCGGAAGCAATGGAACACTGACGCACAGCAGCAGACCCACGAATCCTGCGACGACGGCGATCAACCGCGGGGTCCGCTGCGATCGCTGACTACCGTCGGGGGGCACGAGGGTCGATCGTAAGCGACGCCGGATCTTCGGTTGCGACCCTCTTCGCGTGTTTTCGATCAAAATGGGAGCTGAGGCCGTCGATAACCCCGGGAGGCTGGCAGCGCAGTGAGGAACATAGGTCTCGGGTTCGGCGTTTTGGGCCCGTTGGTGATGACGGCCGACGGTGCCCGGATGCCGTTGGGTGCCCCGAAACAGCGAGCGGTGTTGGCCATGCTGGTGATCAACCGCAACAGGCCGGTCTCGATCGACTCGTTGACTACAGCGGTATGGGGGTTGAATCCGGTGCCGGCGGCGCGGACCAGCATCCAGTCCTACGTGTCGACGCTGCGCCGGCTACTCCGTACCGCCGGAGTCAACAACCCGTATGCCGTGCTGGTGAGCGCACCGCCCGGCTATCAGCTCAGCGTCGCCGACGCTGACTGCGATGTGGGCCGCTTCGTCGGTCAAAAGACTGCGGGATTCCAGGCCGCCGCTGCGGGACGATTCGAAGAAGCCAGCGCCCACCTGGCGGCCGCACTGGGCGAGTGGCGAGGACCGGTCCTGGATGACTTGCGCGACTTCGCCTTCGTCGACGGGTTCGCCATCAAGCTGTTGGAAGACTATGCGGCGGCTCAGACCGCCCGCGCCGAAGCCGAGATCGCGTGCGGGCGTGCCAACGGCGTGATCGGTGAGCTCGAGGCACTCACCGCGCGATACCCCTATCGGGAACCGCTGTGGGCGCAGCTGATCACGGCCTACTACGTCACTGAGCGCCAATCGGATGCGCTTGACGCGTACCGACGACTGAAAACAGCTTTAGCCGAGGGTCTGGGCATCGACCCCGGTCCCACGGTGACTGCACTGCAAGAGCGGATCCTGCGCCAGCAGCCCCTGGACGCTAAACGACCCGCTGACGCTAAACGACCCGCTGATGGACCCGCTAAGACCACTCACAAGCGGAGCATCGCCAAGCTGGCCCCGGGCAGCGTGCTGGCCAGCGAGTTGGTCATTGCGCGGTTGCGCGACAAATCCGGACGCGAACATAGGCTGAGCGGCGCGACCACCCGAATCGGACGACTTGAAGACAACGACATCATTCTCGACGACGAGGACGTCAGCCGGCATCACGCCATGATCATCGACACCGGAAAGGGTTTCGTGATTACCGATTTGCGTTCGACAAATGGTGTCGAAGTGCGGCGCCAGCCCATCCGTGGCAACGCCACGCTCGCGGATGGCGACCACATTCGCATCGGTAGCTGTGAATTCATCTTCGAAATCCACTCGGGCTGAGGGCTTCAGTCGACCCCGCTGTGAGCCCCTGTGGCCGGAGGTGATTGCCGGGAAACGCAAGCAACTGTTGTGGGCTCAGTGACCTCCGTCGTGGCACTCAGTCGTCTTACTGGCGGAGCAGGTCGGCCCAGTTGCGCGGCACCCGTCCGCGGGGACCGGGGACCGTCTGGTCCTTGGGATGGCATTCCGGCGGGGCAAGTTCGGGGCCCTCGTAGTAGTCGTTGGTCTCGTAGTCCCAGAACCAGTCCTCGCCCGGCTCGAACGATCGGATGATCGGGTGCCCACTCTCTCGCCAGTGCTTCGTCGCGTGGCGGGCCAGCGAATCGTCGCAGCAACCGATGTGGCCGCAGGCCGCACACCGTCGCAGGTGCACCCACCAACCGCCGGCTGCATCACACTCCGCACAGCCGATACCACTGGGCGGCACCGATGGGTCGACAGCAGCAGTCATTGCGACTCTCCCTTCCTCCCTGGGATCTGGCCTGATGGGATCTGGCGTGCGTTGACCCGCCCCGCCGACTCGGCTAGCTCACTCAGCAGCGGAGGCACATCCAACCGGGCCGCCACCGCTTCGACAAGATTATCCGGTCGCGCTCCCAAATTCGCGCCCATGAGCTGCGATATCGACAACGCTACATCCGCCAAGCGAACGCAAGAATTTCGCAAGAATTTCTCCAATAACTGGCAAGCGGGTTGCGGCAACCTGATCTGGTCGGCCACCGCAACCGACCCCACATAGCGATCGGCGGTGATCCGCAGGTTCCGGGAGTGGGACAAACGGCAGTTAGGAATCAACACCATGAATGCGAACAAGGCACCGAAAGTGTCGAAGCTGCGTATGGCCGCGGGCGTCGGCCTGGCAACCGTGGGTCTGTCACTCATCGGGTCGCTAGTGCCGGCCGTCGCGTCCGCCGACCCGTGGGTCCCGCACAGCGGACCCCTGCACCCGATTCGGCATTACGCCGCGGACGTTCTGCACCCGATCTTCACGATCACTCACCCG
>Ga0209530_1000113_pt1 | contig 69943 bp, 57 predicted proteins | sample BlaSpr_A8_Ref_O1_FD_187987 | JGI IMG/M metagenome (GOLD analysis project Ga0209530, IMG submission 187987) | Forest soil microbial communities from Thunder Bay, Ontario, Canada - Black Spruce, Ontario site 2_A8_Ref_O1 (SPAdes) (version 2) | ecosystem: Environmental > Terrestrial > Soil > Boreal...
TACCTAGAAAAACGCCGTAATCCTAGATTCCAACCGGCTGACACTCTAGGCCAGCTATCCTAGTAGAGATGTGCACGATCTCCATGACGCCCACTTCCTCTTGGAAAGATCCCGGATGAATTCATCAACATCCTCAAAGAGCAAAAATACAATTGGCATCGACTTTGGGACCACGAATAGCTCTATCGCCTGTGCCAACGGCTCAGGTGAGGTTCAGCTTGCCCAGTTTCCATATTTGGGGAGCCTGACGGATGCGTACCGGTCACTGCTCTACCTTCATCAAGCAAAGGAAGGCGGCGTAAATACTCTGAAGTCGTGGACCGGGCCGGAAGGAATTGAGCAATATCTCGCTGCCGACACGAAAGGTCGCCTGATCCAGTCTCTCAAGTCTTTCTTGAGTAATCGCAACCTTCGCAGCACGGAGGTTTTCGGTCGCAGGTATACGCTTGAGGATCTGATTGCGAAGATTCTCACGGATCTGCGCAAGCAGGCGGAACTTCAGTTTGGCGTCAACATCAACTCGGCTGTTGTCGGAAGGCCGGTTCATTTTGTGGGGGCGGAGAACCAGGAAGATGATATTTATGCCGAGAGTCGACTTCGGTCCGCCTTCGAATTGGCTGGCTTCGAATCCGTACAGTTCGAGATGGAACCCATAGCGGCGGCACATTTTTACGAGTCCACGCTCGATCACGACGAACTCATTCTGATTGGTGACTTCGGGGGCGGCACCAGCGACTTTTCTTTAGTTCATGTTGGTCCTGATGTTGGCTCGGTTGTTCGCTCTCATGTTCGTTCTGACATTCGCCAGACAAACGGTGGCTCGGGCAGCATCGTAGGAAATGCGGGAGTGGGCGTCGCGGGAGATGCATTCGATGCAAAGATTGTCAGGCACCTGGTGTCTCCCGCTCTTGGCGCCGGATCGCAATTGCGCTCACTGGGCAAGATCCTCACGGTTCCCAACTGGGTCTACATTAGGCTCGAGCGCTGGCACCATCTGTCGCTGTTGAAAGCCAGAGATGTGCTGGAGATGTTGCGAGGGGTTAAAGCGCAATCGCTCGAACCGGATAAAATCGGAGCGCTCATTCACTTCATCAACGAAGATCTTGGATTTCACCTCCACCGCGCCGTGCAAAAAGTTAAGACCGACTTGTCGAATGCCCCTGTGGCCACGTTTCAGTTTTCGGACGGCTTTGTGGATCTGTCGGCGACAGTGGGGCGAGCATCCTTTGAAGATTGGATTTCCGAGGAACTTGGGGAGATCTCGCGTTGTGTGGATTCTCTCCTTGCGTCTTCAGGGGTTCTGCCCAAGGACGTTGACATGGTCTTCCTGACCGGTGGCTCTTCATTTGTGCCCGCAGTAAGGAGAATCTTCGAAACTCGGTTCGGAACCGCGCGAATTCGGGGAGGCAACGAATTTACTTCCGTGGCCCGCGGCTTGGCATTGAAAGCTAAGGCGGTGCGGGATCGAATCGAGCAGCCAGGAAAGGCGGCGCGCCGTGCCGGGAAGCCGCGAAAATGACGCCCATGGTTCAGGCGCGTTTGGCGCGGCTACTCCACCATTCTAGTAACAATCTCGATTCTCATTCCTAAGAGAAAGTCGGCGATGTTCTCGTAAACGCGGCCGCCGAACTGTACGATGTCGCTCCATGAAGCCGTTACTATTCGCTCTCTGTGTCGCATTCTCGTTCGGACGCATGGCCGCGCAAGCTCCCGCCTGGCAGCCATCGCCGGGACATACGCAAGTACCAATCTGGCCCGGCAAGCCGCCGGACGCAGTGCCGGTTGCGGGGCCGGAGGTCACCACCACAACCATGGTGCAGGAGAAGGGCGACGCTCTCACGGCTACCTATGTGGGCAAGGTCTCGCAGCCTACGATGACGGTCTATTCGCCGCAGGGAAAGAACACCGGGGTAGCCATGGTCGTGTTTCCTGGAGGTGGCTATTGGGTTGTATATATGGACCTTGAAGGCACCGAGGTCTGCGATTGGCTCACGTCCAGGGGAATTACATGTGTGCTCTTAAAGTATCGCGTTCCTGGCGAGAATCTGTTTCCACGATCAGGTGCATACCCCAGGTCACCCGCTGCATTAGAGGATGCCCAGCGCACGGTAGGACTGGTGCGCTTCCACGCCGCCCAGTGGGGAATCGACCCCCACAAGATTGGCGTGCTCGGGTTTTCCGCGGGCGGTCATCTCGTCGCGGCAGTGAGCACGCACTTCAAGCGGCGTTTATACCGCGCTGTCGATGCCGCCGATAAAGAAAGCTGCCGTCCGGATTTCGGCGTGGCTCTTTATCCCGGACACATGCTGGAGAATACCCCGCAGAAGGATGACTGGAAAGAGTTCGCCCTGAATCCCTATGTCCCGGTCACGCCTGAAACCCCGCCGATGTTTTTGCTCCAGGCCGAGGATGACCCGATCGACACCGTGAAGAACTCACTGGTTTACTATGCTGCGCTAAGGGAAGCTAAGGTTCCCGTCGAAATGCATTTGTACGCTCACGGCGGCCACGGTTTCGGACTGCGGCGCACGGAATTTCCAATAACAGCGTGGCCCCCACTGGTGGAAACCTGGCTTCACACCATCCATATGATTCCCGAGTGAAGTCGTGGGCACAACCGCAACATCAGGCTGCCTCACCCTTCGCCTTCGAAGGGTGGGTATGTGTGCTGCCTAAGTTCACCTTGTTGCAAAGCTGGCGGGAGGCGAGGATAACGACTTCATCTTCAGCGCGATTTATTTCAATCAGAAATCAGCAGCGGGATTTAGCGCGCGCAGGCTGCCTTTAGTCGCCGGAACTGGCGAGCAGGTGGGAGTATTGCTCGGTTAGGAATTTGATTCTGGCTTTGAATTCTTCCCGGTCTTCTTTCATCACCGCTCGCAAGAGCCCCATCAATTCTTCTGTTTTCTCGGGATTAGTTTCGCGGGAAAGGTCGCGGCAGATCGCGCGAATAAAATTGACGTCGTACAAAAGACCCCCAGAATGCAAAACCATTTTCTTACAAGCAACCGCAGGATCAAATACAGGGTTTCCTGTATGTGCCTTAACGCACGCAGTATCTCCACGAACGCACTTTTGTCATTTCGGCACCTCAAGCGTAGCGAGGCAGGAGAGCCTGCCTGAGAGAAGCCAAAGGAATCTGCCTTCATTTGCGTGCTAAGCGGCAATACGTTAACGTGGTACGTCTTTTCTGGCAAGCGCGTTCCACCTGCCTATGAATGGTCGCATCTTCTTTTGGTCGCTCACCTCCGCGCTCGCCGGATTTCTCTTCGGTTTCGACACGGTAGTTATTTCCGGCGCGGAAAAGACTATCCAAACACTGTGGGCGCTGAGTCCCAGCCTGCATGGCATTGCCATGGCCTCGGCGCTTTACGGCACCGTGGTGGGCGCTCTGCTCGGAGGATGGCCCGCCGATCGCTTCGGACGCAAAGCCACCCTGCTTTGGATTGGCATTCTTTATCTTGTGGGAGCGGGGGGCTCGGCCGTGGCGCCGAACGTCACCGTTTTCATCCTGGCGCGCATCATCGGCGGGTTGGGCATCGGAATCTCAACCGTCGTAGCGCCCATGTACATTTCGGAGATCGCCCCGCCCAAGCATCGCGGGCTGCTTGCGGGCATGTTTCAATTCAACATTGTTTTTGGCATCCTGATCGCTTACGTATCGAATGCTCTTTTGGCGGGCATCGGAGCGGATGCGTGGCGCTGGATGCTGGGCGTGGCCGCGTTTCCCTCGCTGATTTACACCCTCTTATGCTTCAGCCTTCCTGAAAGCCCGCGATGGCTGCTGAGTCATAAGGGCAACCGCAACGCCGCCCTCGATGTGCTGCAACGCATCGAACCCAAGGCTCAAAAGGCACAAATCGTGGCCGTGGCCGATGAAATTACCGCCGCAGCCGCAGCGGAGCAGAACTCATCCTCCGGACATTTCTGGACGAAGCGTCTTCGCAAACCAATCCTGCTCGCCATCCTGATTGCCTTCTTTAATCAGATGTCCGGCATCAATGCGATTTTGTATTTCGCGCCCCGGATATTCGAAATGACGGGCCTGGCCGCGAAAGCCGCACTGCTGCAATCGATCGGCATCGGCATCACCAATCTGATTTTCACTTTTGTCGGGCTCTGGCTCATCGACCGTCTCGGCCGCCGCACTCTTCTTTATATAGGCTCCGTCGGCTACATCACTTCCCTGGGCCTCACCGCCTGGGCTTTCTTTACCGGCCACTATCTGATCGTTCCGGCGTGCATCTTCGCCTTCATCGCCGCCCACGCAGTCGGCCAGGGCGCGGTGATCTGGGTTTTCATCTCCGAAATATTTCCCAACCGCCATCGTGCGGAAGGTCAGAGCCTCGGTTCCGGCACACATTGGATCTTTGCCGCTCTCCTCACCACTTTCTTCCCGAAGATGGTCTCCGCCTTCCCGGTCGGCTACGTGTTCGCGTTTTTCGCCGGCATGATGGCGCTCCAGCTTCTTTGGGTAATGACCATGGTGCCGGAGACCAAAGGCGCGTCGCTCGAGCAAATTCAGAGACAACTCGCGATTGAATAATTATGATCGACGAATAATGATCGCGTAATAGTAATAAATGAGCGGCCCAGAGCAATCGACAAATCGTCCCTCAGTCTGCAATCGTGTATTTTCAGCACTTTATGTGTGCCTCAGTCTGCCAGAGTTGCCTCATTCTGCCGTAATTTCGGCTCGCCAGGATGCAACTTCGGATACAAACATGAATCGAAAAAGCACTGGATAGCTCAATGGCAAAAGACATCATTCGAACGCCTAACGCCCCGACTGCGCCACCAACATACAGCCAAGCGGTACGGGCAGCGGGCCTTGTCTTCGTCTCAGGCACGGGGCCGCACGACCCTGTGACCGGGAAGATTGCCGGGGAAACGATTCAAGAGCAGACCAGACAATGCTTGAAGAATGTGTCTGCCATTCTCGAAGCGGCAGGAACTTCCCTCGAACGTGTGGTGAGTGCCACTGTCATCGTTCTCGAAGAATCAGATTTCGCCGGGATGAATGAAGAGTGGGTCAAATGGTTCTCAGCAAACCCACCCGCACGGCAAGGTGCGAAACTTCCGGTTAGAATTCCCGGCATGAAAGTGTCTATTGCTGTCATTGCCGAGGCGTAGCCTTACCGCAGGATCGAAAACACCATCCTCACCGCCCAGTCCAATCACGGCGACGACGAAGATTTCGCCCGAGCCAAAACAGCCGAAAGCCGCATTGCGATATGCCCTCTCCCTCAAACCCTTGAACGCATTCCAATGTCAGGGATTGCTTTCGGACAACCACACCGCTACGCCGATCTATAATCTTCCGATGTGCGGACGCTACCGATTGTCCCGGCGAAAGCGGATCGTCGAGGAATACTTCGAGACGGCATCTGATGAAGCCGAGTGGAATCCCCGCTACAACATCGCACCAACCCAGCCCGTCCCCGTCATCCGGCAGCACCCAAAGGAACCCCGGCGGGAGTTGTCATTGATGCGTTGGGGGCTCATCCCTTCGTGGGCAAAGGATATGTCGGGTGCAGCGATGATGATTAACGCCAGATCGGAGACAGCGGCGACCAAGCCAGCATTCCGTGATCCCTTGGCGAACCGTCGATGCCTCATCCCGGCGGACGGATTTTACGAGTGGCAGCGTGCGGGCAAAGCGAAACAGCCGTACTGCTTTGAGGTCAATGACGGGGCATTGTTCGCATTCGCAGGGCTATGGGATCGCTGGAAAGACCCGAATGAGCAGTGGATCAAGTCGTGCTCGATCCTGACCACGACTCCGAATGCTGTGACCTCGTCCGTCCATGATCGAATGCCTGTCATCCTCGATCCAGACTGTTATGATCTGTGGCTCGATCCGGGAATGCACGACATGAGAGCAGTGTCCGACATGCTCAAGCCATATGACGCCCGGATGATGCGGTGCTATCCCGTCAGCAGTCGGGTCAATTCCGTTGCGAATGATGACGCAGAGTGTTCGACGCCCACGCAGGTCACTCCAGCCCAGACACAGACAACTCTTTTCTGACCATACGAGAAGGCGACGGGTGTGAGAGCCGTCGCTCGGGAATGCAACCGAACTGCAGACGCAACAGGTCGAACAAAGCATGCCACTCAGCAGAAACAGATGGAACAGCGCCAGGCGCCGCGCCAGACTGCACCAAAGCCGGAGAGCCCTCCCGCGGAAAAGCCGCGTTGATTGCGACGCTAGCCGCGGGCAGGCCGCATAGCGGCAGTCTTCGTGAAATCAAGTAACCAAACAGGGTTGGCAGAGTGTGTCGCATCGCTGCCAACCCGTTTTTGTTTCGAAGAAAACAGCGTTGATTGCCGCTGCCTCCCATCGATTTGTCCGCATCCCGAACCGATCCCGATGCGCAGCGTCAAAAGAAAGATTTCCGGTTGACACCCCTCCCCGTTGTTTTATAATAATTCTCATCCGATAATCATGCGTCTCTCCCATGAACAGTTCCGTGAACTGGCCTCGAAGCACGGTTTGGCGGTTACACACCAGCGTCAAGTCGTCTATGAGGCGGTCGTCGCTTCCCACGGACACTATTCTCCAGAGGACATTTACGCCGCGGTGCGGCGCAGCATTCCATCTATTTCTCTCGCCACGGTCTATAACAATCTGCGGCTTTTCATCGAGTGCGGGTTGCTGCGCGAGGTTTCACCCCACGCTTCCACCTTGCGGGTGGATGGCAATCTTGAACCGCATCACCACCTGGTCTGCTCGCGCTGCAAAAAAGTGCAGGATGTGGAGGCTGACCTTGTTGATTTCAAAAAGTTGTCTCCGAAAGTTCTTGATGGATTTGACCTGACGCATCCCGTGGTCGAGGTTTTCGGCCTCTGCCGCCGGTGCAGCGCCAAAAAATAGTTCTTCATGCAATATCCAGTCATCATTCGAAGGGGAAAAACATATGGAAAATACGCTCGCGACTTCCTCCGGAAGCGTCTCTCCCGAAACTAAAAACAAAAGCACATTACCTGAATCCAAGTGCCCGTTTAATCACGGTGCTTCCGCACCCACGAACCGCGATTGGTGGCCGAGCCAGGTGAGCTTGAAAGCCTTGCACCAGCACTCCCCGCTGTCCGATCCCATGGGTGAGAAATTCGATTACGCGGAAGAGTTCAAGACGCTTGACCTGAATGCTGTAATTAAAGATCTGCATGCCTTAATGACGGATTCGCAGGAGTGGTGGCCAGCCGACTTTGGCCACTACGGTCCTCTCTTCATTCGCATGGCATGGCACAGCGCCGGCACCTACCGCATCGGCGACGGCCGCGGCGGAGCTGGAGCCGGGCAGCAGCGCTTCGCCCCGCTCAACAGCTGGCCCGACAACGTGAACCTCGACAAGGCACGCCGGCTTCTCTGGCCGATCAAGCAGAAGTATGGCCGGAAAATTTCCTGGGCCGACCTCATGATTCTCACCGGCAACGTTGCCCTCGAATCGATGGGCTTCAAGACATTCGGTTTTGCCGGCGGCCGCGCCGATGTGTGGGAGCCCGAAGAAGTGAACTGGGGCCCTGAGGGTACATGGCTCGCCGACGAGCGTTACAGCGGCGATCGCGATCTTCAAGGTCCTCTCGGCGCTGTACAGATGGGCCTGATCTACGTGAATCCCGAAGGCCCCAACGGCAAGCCGGACCCAATCGCCTCGGCCCGCGACATCCGGGAAACTTTTGCCCGCATGGCGATGAATGACGAGGAAACAGTCGCGCTCATTGCCGGCGGACATACCTTCGGCAAGACACACGGCGCCGGCGTTCCCGCTCAATATGTCGGGAACGAGCCGGAAGGCGCCAACATCGAGGATCAAGGCTTCGGATGGAAGAATAAACTTGGCAAAGGTCACGGTGCTGACACCATCGGCAGTGGCCTGGAAGTCATTTGGACCGCGACGCCGACCAAGTGGAGCAACAACTTTTTCGACAATCTCTTCAAATACGATTGGGAGCTAACCAAGAGTCCCGCTGGCGCGCATCAGTGGACGCCGAAAAATGGTTCCGGCAACGGCACCGTACCCGATGCCCACGATCCTGCAAAGCGCCACGCGCCATCCATGCTGACGACGGACCTCGCCTTGCGCTTCGATCCCGCTTACGAAAAAATCTCGCGGCGCTTCTTCGAGCATCCCGATCAGTTTGCCGACGCCTTTGCGCGGGCCTGGTTCAAGCTGACACACCGCGATATGGGCCCGATCCAACGTTATCTCGGCCCGCTCGTTCCCAAAGAAACTCTGCCCTGGCAAGATCCTATCCCCGCGGTGAATCATGCCCTGATCGGCGAGCAGGATGCTGCCGCTTTGAAGGCGAAGATCCTTGCCTCGGGTCTTTCGGTTTCGCAGCTGGTTTCCACGGCCTGGGCGTCTGCATCCACCTTCCGCGGCTCCGACAAGCGCGGCGGAGCCAACGGCGCGCGGGTTCGCCTCGCGCCGCAAAAGGACTGGGAAGTCAACCAACCAGCCGAACTGGCCAAGGTGCTGCAAAAACTCGAAGCCATTCAAAAAGAGTTCAACAGCGCCCAGACCAACGGCAGCAAGGGAAAGAAGATCTCGCTAGCAGACCTGATCGTTCTCGCCGGCGATGCGGCCATCGAGAAAGCCGCGAAAGCTGCCGGGCACGAGGTGAAAATTCCCTTCACCCCGGGGCGCATGGACGCAGCGCAGGAGCATACCGACGTCGATTCCTTCGCGCCACTCGAACCGAGAGCCGATGGCTTCCGCAACTATCACCGCGGCAAGCAGCGCCTCTCGGCGGAGGAGATGCTGGTCGATCGCGCGCAATTGTTGAACCTGACCGCTCCTGAGTTGACGGTCTTGGTTGGCGGCCTGCGTGTGCTCGGTGCAAATTCCGCGAAGTCGACTCACGGCGTCTTCACCAAACAGCCTGAAACGCTGACCAACGATTTCTTCGTCAACCTGCTCGACATGCACACCCAATGGCAGCCTTCCACTTCAGTCGAAGGCGTTTACGAAGGCCGCGACCGCAAGACCAACCAGGTCAAGTGGACCGCAACCCGCGTCGACCTGATCTTCGGTTCGCATTCGCAGCTGCGTGCTCTGGCGGAAGTCTATGCCAGCGCCGACGCCAGGGAGAAGTTTGTGAAAGACTTCGCCGCGGCGTGGACCAAGGTCATGAACCTTGATCGCTACGACGTTGCCTAAAATCAGTGAAAGATAAACTCATGGGGCGCAGTATGCGCCCCATGAATTAGCTCGCTCTTTAAAAGTTCGCGTGACCCAGGTGTTCTGCAACAATTCCAAGGTCTTCTGCCTTCGCGCAGCATGGCTGGAATGCATGGTGCGGAAGCTCAGAAAATGCTTTTATCGTCGATTGAGCAATGTGCGGACCTCGGCGAAAGGTGCTGGCCAACATTCGCCGCGGGCAAATTGATTGTCGGATGCGTAGGTACAGCGTCTGCCACCGTCTTGCCCTGGTCTTCGTCTACCGGCGTTGCCAGAAAGGCGTGGACGATATTTCCCGCGTAGGGCCCGGCCATCTCCACCGCCATACCGGCGATTTGCCCGCTGTCATTGATGTTGCTAGCCGAGATTACGAAGAGGTGGGCACTTGCCGGAAATAGAGTGTTAAGGTCGGTCGTCTTGCCGTTCTGCCAAATGAGGCCGCGGGACCAGCTGACGCTGGAGCTGGAGTTGGGCGCGAAGGAGCTTCCCACCGCCTGGCCCCGGTTGTTGATACTGGTGGCAAAAGAGGAAACATCTCCCGGCAGAAGGGGGCCGAGGCTTGTGACTATATTGTTCTGCCAAATAACGGCCAAGGCTACCCCGTCAGAGTTGACGGCTTGCCCAACAATCTGGTTGTGGTCGTTAATGGCGAAGGCTATGGCGCCCGGATTGTCGAAGTCCGGAAGCGGGTTGGCAGTGTTGTTTTCCCAGAGTACGGGGGAATTCGCTGTGGTGCAGGTTCCCGAGTAGCCTACGGCCTGGCCTCGATTGTTGATGCCGTATGCGACCCCGTCTGGATCGCTACCGATCGTAGGAAGGGCTTGGGCTTCGTATTTGTCTTTGCCTTTGTCTTTGGACCACAACACCGGCAGGTCAACTCGATTATTAGTCGTGCCAGCCGGGCAGGTGGAGTCCACGACACCATTTTCCGCATATCCTACGACTTGTCCGCTGTTGTTGATGGCGCTGGCCTGCCCGTTATTCCCGCCCACCGTTGGCAGACCGCGCATGACGCCGTTTTGCCAAAGAAAGGGAAGACACGTAAGGTGTGTGCGGAAACCGCAAATGTCTTCGCCATTCGGATCTAAAACAGATGTTTCGGACATACCGACAGCTTCCCCGGGGTCGTTGATTCCGTTCCAATTGATCGAGCTGTTCTTTCCTCCCAGCGTGCCGAGTGGGATGTTGAGGTCGCCGATGCTGATCCGGTCTGTGCCCGATACGAGGTTGGCGGAAAGGGAGGCGCTGAAAGGATCCAGGAGCTGCTCCATATTCAGCGTCCAGCCGTAATTATTGAGGCCCATTGCCATGCCCAGGTTATCAGGGTGCTGAACGCCCAAATCCTGAACCTTGTAGCTCGCCTGCGCGACCGCATTGCTGAAGCAAGCCAGAACAATCGTCATAACCGCCGGTATCCATAAATTCCGCAAATGTTTAAGCGTGTTCATATCTCGTCTTTTCCTCCCGTAAGTCGTGGTGCCGTGATGGCTGGCGATTTATGTCAGACACAATTCGGCGCTCGGGCAGTGAGTGCGCAATTGAGAGCGGAATCGGCTCACAACCCGCAAGCTCCTGCTGAGTCAGAACTGAGGGAGCATGTGGTGTTCCACGTTTACAACGATTACGCGGGACTACAGGCCCAACATTTCAAAGTTCGAAAACAAGTGGCGGACTAACAAACCGCCGGGACGATCCCAAACGACCTGGAGTTACCATTCCTCCGGCTTTTCATACAAACTGGCGGGAGGGGTACAGAAATCGAGAGGCCGCTCAATTGTGATGGATTTCCAGTTGACTAACATCCATACTGGTTGGTATGTTACACAATCATTGATGGAGGCTAGCCTAACAATCGCCGCGGGGGTAATACTGCGAGTTATGATTCGCCGGGTTCCGCCTACGCAATTAAATACAGCGGCGATGGATTTTTATATTGTTGAGCGCATCATAGAACTCTACTTGATGCTCTGATAGTTACCATATACTGGTTGGTATGTTGGCAGCACGCAAGAATCCGAGACGTAGAACCGCCAGACTGCGCGATCCTGAGCGCACACGGGAACGCTTGCTGCAAGCGGCTTTCCGCCAGGTTTACAGATACGGCTTCCAGAGTGCCGGGATCGATACAATTCTGGCCGCTACTAACGTCACCAAAGGAGCGCTCTACCACCATTTTGACAGCAAGGAAGCTCTGGGCCTTGCCATTATCGAAGAGATCGTCGCCACATTCCCCCGTGACAGGTGGCTACTTCCTCTGCAACGGAGCAAGGACAAGGATCCTGTCGATGCTTTGATCGGCATTGTACGGGCGATCCCGGCTCGGCCAAAAGATTTAAGGGGCGGCTGTCCTCTGGTCAATTTGGCGCAGGAGATGTCTCAGCTCGACGAACAATTCCGCAAGCGATTGGAGAGAATCTTCCATGCCTGGCAAGAGGGCATCGCCACGGCTTTGCGGAGGGGGCAGCATGAGGGAACAGTCCGCCGCGACTTGGTTCCGGAGGAGACTGCGAGCTTTCTGATCGCGATGGTCGAAGGCTACGAAGTATTAACAAAGAACGCTCAAGATGCGCGGGTGTGGAATATGGGAATCAGAAATATCGTTGATTGGCTACAATCCCTGCGACCGCCGGGCAACCGCAAGCGAGCCTGATGGCATCAGTTGCAACAACCGGCCCATACTGGTACATACCAACCGGTTCGTATGCTCTGAGTCAGCATTTGCGATCGGACGAAGCAGCTTTCAAACTACGTCATGAAAAGGAGAACGCACTATGACACTAACACTGACAAAGATCGCTGCGTCGCGCCGGAATCTCCTCGCAGCCGGAGCCTGCGCGCTGATTGGCGCCGTGAGTCTGCCGCGACCGACAAGTGCCACCGCCTTCGGGGAGCAAAACTTATTGAACGAGGAAATTATCCGTAAGTGGTACGCGACGTGGGAAAGGAAGGACCTGGGCACCTTCGATGCCCTGCTCGCCGACGACTTCACCTTCACGAGCGCGGCCGGCGACGACCACATCAGCAAGAGTGCGTTCAAAACGCAATGCTGGGACACGCAGGTTGAGTTCATTCAACATTTTGACCTGGAGCGGATCACCACCGGCACGGACGATGCTTTTGTGAAATATCTTTGCCACACCAGGAATGGTAAATCGTTCCGGAACGTGGAGTATCTCCGACTCAAAAACGGAAGGTTGCGATCCATTGAGTGTTATTTCGGCGCACAGTCCAGCTTTCCTTCAGCCGTGAGCACTGGGCAGAAGTAGGACCATTTCATCTGGAAGCAGCACACTCGTCATTCTCACTTCGGGTAGCAGGAAGTCGAAACCAGAGAGCCAGGGATTCCATCATGAGCGCCCACGAAATGCAGGATCAGAAGCCGGTTGCACGTGAGATGTTGGTTCAACAAGCTGCTTACACTAACGCGGACGCTTCGGCTACGCGACCTAGGGGATCTGGGATTTGCTCCACCGAGAGCAGACGGGGTTACACTCTTGCATCGACAGCGGACGAGTTCTGCGAAGCTGCCGATGCATCGTTGCTTCCGGTAATGGGAGTTGATGCTGAAGACTTCATGCGAGTCTGGCGGCAGTTGGAGGTTATAGCAAAACGACGGGCGCCACGAATCGCTTTCAAGGCAAAGGGCAGCATCCTTATTTTGGATTTGGCTGACATACTGGCGGTGCAGGCCGAAGGTAATTACGTTTCGTTACGACACCGGACCAATCTTTATTTGGTGCACGAGTCCCTCTCGTCCATGGCAGAGAAGCTCAAACCCTACGGTTTTATTCGCATCCACCGCTCAGTCATCGTGAATATCTCGGCCGTGGAGGAGATTCAGTCCTTAGCGACGGGGGAGTACAGCCTGCGCGTAAACGGTGGAAAGAAATACTTGGTAACGCGTACCTATAAACACAACCTTAGAGATGTAGCCCAACTGTGGGTAGGCTCAGAGCGGCTTTGCGGCTAACCGGGGTCTGGGTGCACCAGATCGAGGGGAGGGGGGTCCTATATTCCCCACGCCAATGAGGCTTTCGGGACGGTTGCCAGCCGCGCCGGTCCAAAATTTATTTTGGGTGTGAATTCCACAACCGCGAGACGAGGCTCACCGAGCGTTCCGCCGGCAATGGCTATTGCGTTTCGCGCTTGCGCAGGTAGTCGATGAACATCTGCTCGACCGGCTTGTCGTAGGTCTTGAGCACGTGGCGGACGGTGTGCCCACTCACCAGATGGCAGACTTCTTCGGAGAGATTTTTGGCGTGGTCGCCGGCGCGCTCCAGCGATTGGGTCATGAAGATAATCTGGAGGCTGGCCTGGCGCGCGATATTTTCCGGGTTCTCGATGTGGCGCAGGAAGATGAGATTGCGCAGGCGGTCGATCTCGGAATCGGAGCGCAGAACGTCCACGGCTTTGCCCACATCGCGAGTGGAGAACGCATCGCCCACATCGGCAAGCATTTTCTCGAGAATCGTCGCCATGTGCGTGAGGTCGCGAGTATCTTCGGAGTCGATTCGTCCCGCCGCGGCTTGCGCGCTGTTGGCGAAGCTGAGCAGCAGGTCGCCAATGCGCTCCAGGCTGATCATGAACTTCATGCAGGCCAGCAGTTCGCGCGCCTCGGCAGGCTCAACTTCAGTGATCATGGAGGTGACGGCGCTGTCGATCTCCATATCGAGCGTATCGAGTTCGCGCTCGCGCTGCCGCAGGGAGTTCAACAGAGGCGTCGAACCGGTGGCGATGCCCTCGGCGGCCGCGGCCGCGGCCTCTTTCGCCAGACGGCAAGCCTCAATCGTGCGCAATACGATGTGGTGATGCGAAGATTCCGGGACGGGGCTTTCGAAACGGGCGGTACTCATGGGTTCCCCTCGGCGCGGGCTGGGAGCGCGCAAACCGATCGAAGCTGATTTTGCCGTACCCATAATTCAATAGTCAACGCCTAAGCATAATCCGCCTTGTTTATTGGACGATGAACAGCCTGTGAATTTTAGGTCAATTCTTGTAACAGTTCGGACAACGAGCTGCGTATCAGGATCGCTTTAGAGATGCCCCGAGTTCTTTGAATTCTCGGGCGTCCCTTTAGGGACTATGCCGTTGGCAGAGTGAACAGAAAGGTTGAACCGTGCCCGAGTTCGCTCTCCGCGCGGATGGACCCGCCGTGCGCCAGCATGATGTGCTTGGCAATCGCCAGGCCAAGCCCGGTTCCACCGGATTCGCGGGAGCGGGCCTTATCCACGCGATAGAAACGCTCGAACAACCGTGGCAGGTGCTCGGAACCGATACCCGCGCCGAAGTCCCGCACAAAGAACTCCACCGCATGGGGAACACTTCGCGCCCCCAGAATCACCCGGCCGCCGGTAGCTCCGTACTTGAGCGCGTTGTCGATGAGGTTAGAGAAGACTTGATGAATGGCTTCCCGGTCGGCGAGAACCGCCGGCAAGGTCTCGGGATGCGGCGAATCCTGAATGCTTAGATCGATTCCGTGAGTACGGGCGATCTCGCGGAAGTTCTCCTCGGCATCGTGAAGCAGCTCGGCAGGAGGGGCAGGCTCGGCGTCAAAGCGCGTCTCGCCCGATTCCACCCGTGCCAGGGTAAGCAGATCTTCGGTGAGACGCGACATGCGGCCGGAATTCTTACGAATGATTTCCAGAAATTCGCGGGTCGGGGCACCGTTTTCAGGAGTGGAATCAAGCAAAGTTTCGGCGTAGCCCTGAATCGAAGTAAGCGGAGTGCGCAATTCGTGAGAAACATTGGCAATAAAATCGCGGCGGGTTTTTTCCACGCGTTCGGTTTCGGTCAGGTCGCGTAGCACGGCGACCGCGCCTCCGCCGGGCAGAGGTGCGGCCGTCACGTCGAAAGTGCGGCCCGGAACAATGGAAGTGGCCCGCGCAGTTTTGACCTCATGGGTGGTAGTCGCCTCCCGCACGGTCGCGAGAAAGTCGGGATCGCGAATGGTCTCAACCACAGGTTGATGAAGGCGAGTGCGCCGTGGAACCAGGCGATCCATGGGCTGGTTGGCCCACTGCACCAGCCCGTCTTCGCTGACCGCGATGACGGCATCCTGCATGCTGTTGAGCAGAGTTTCGAGCTGACGCTGACTGGAGCGGACCTCGGCAAAACTTTGTTCGACCCGGAGCGCAGTCTTATCGATGGCGCCGGCGACGCGTCCAATTTCGTCCGGCGAATTCTCGTGGATGCGGGCGTGAAGGTCGCCATCGGCGATGCGGCCCGCGACCTGGACGATGCGCTCCAAGCGGCGTCCGCTCCAGGCGGCAGCGATGGCCGCGACGATCAGAGCAAAGGCGAATACGGCAACCGTGGCCCACTCCAGCCTGTGGCGAAGTTGCGCCGAGACCGCTTCGACATCCGAGAGGGGATACGCCAGGCGGACGGCGCCGCCGGAGACGGGCACGGCGACAAAAAGAAAAGAAGTTCCGATAGTGGCGCTGTGGCGCTCACTGCGGCCGACTTTTCCGGAAAGCGCGGCGGCGAACTCCGGGCGGCCAGCATGATTATCCATGGTGGCGGGATTGCCTTCGGAATCTGCCAGAACTTTGCCGGTAGGATCGATGATGGTGACGCGAGCGCCGGCGGCTTGACCTTCCTGAGCGGCGATATCAGCCAGAGGTTTTCCGCTGCGGTCGGTTTCAACGCGGTGGGCGAGAAGTTCAGTCTTTTGAACGAGCCCCCGTTCGATTTCCGCGCGCAGCGAAGCTTGCCACGCTGCGCCGATCATGAGGTCGAAGATGATGGCGGCCGCCAAAATCACGACCATAAAAGCCACCAGCAGCTTGACGAAAATCCGGTGTCTCACTTCGTTTTTCTCACTTCGCCTATCTCACTTCAGGAAACTTACTTCGAGCCGCTTACTTTGGAGCCTCAAAGCGATAACCAGCTCCGCGCACGGTTTTGAGATAGCGTGGATTTTCCGGGTCCGGTTCGATTTTTTCCCGGATGCGGCGTACGTAGACGTCGACTGAGCGCGGCGTCACATAGGAGGTGTCGCGCCAAACCGAATCGAGCAGATGATCGCGGGAAAACACGCGGCCCAGGTGACGGGCGAAATAATCGAGGAGGCGAAATTCGGTCGCGGTGGTGGCGACGGTTTGTCCGCGAACCGTCAGTACCATGGCGGAAGGATCGATGGCGATATCGCCGACGGTGAGAGGACTGGGCGGCAGTGGGCGCTCGAAGCGGCGGAGCACTGCTTTAACACGCGCTACTAATTCGCGCGGGCTAAAGGGTTTCGCGATGTAATCGTCGGCGCCGAGTTCAAGGCCCAGCACGCGGTCGGCTTCGCTGCTTTTCGCGGTAAGAAAAATCACCGGCACCGAGGTGAGGCTGGAAGTTTGCCGGATGGTTCGGCAAAGTTCCAATCCATCTTTACCCGGCACCATGATGTCGAGCACGAACAGCGCCGGGCGCTGACGCTCGGCATCGGCAATTACGGTGGCGCCGGTGGGGTAGACGCGTACGGCAAAACCATCGTTCTCCAGGTGGTGGCGAACGAGGCGAGAGATATCGGGATCGTCTTCAACGACGAAGATGCTTGGTTTCACGGCTTTATTGTAACGAACCGAGGTGCGAGTACCTAGTACCGAGTGGCGAGATTAGAAGGAGGGGCGGTGTTTTTCACCGGATTGTAACAATTTGGACGGTAAACATTTGGACTGGCGGTTGATCTGGAGAAGGAAGTTTGCGGTAACAGTCTATGAGATATGAATTCTTGGTCAGACGTGGCTCGATCAGTCTAGGACGGCGTTTCGCTCCAAGGATTGACGATCTTCTTAAGTACGGCAAAGTCGGAAACGTTTCGAGTGACCAGGATCAGGTGATTAACTTCCGCCGTAGCGGCAAGGAAGGCGTCCATCACGTCGATCGGACGGCCAAGGAGTTCAGCGCGGCGAACGACCCTTCCGCAGAATGGGCGGCTGTCCCTATGGGTTGTAATGGCGATGGCAGACAGCAGATTTCTTACCGCTGAAGCGCTTCGGAATGACAAAAAGTTTTGATCTGCCGCTATCCCTTTGTCGTAAAGGCCAGCGTCAGCAGCGTTTTCTGCTCTACCTCGTGCGCCTTGGCGCTGCCGGTGGCGGGGCTGGCGCTGGAGCTGCGTTTTACTGACATCACGTGACGCGCGCCGGCGATGCGATTCAGGCGCGGGATCATGTTGAACATGGCTCCCATGTTGGCCGGTTCTTCCTGCACCCACACGATATCGCCGGTTTCGCCATGGCGAGCGAATTCGGCGGCGAGTTCTTGTTCCGGGAAGGGATAAAGCTGTTCGAGGAACACAATTGCAGTGGAATTGTCTTTTCTCTTCTTGCGTTCCGCCTGGAGTTCGTGGCCGATTTTGCCGGTGCAAACCAGGATGCGACCGGCTTCGCCGACTTCCGTATCCGGAATTATGTTCAGGAAATTATTGTGCGTGAGATCCGCGATCGGCGAAGACGCGTCGGGGTGCCGCAGCATGCTTTTAGGCGTGAAGACGACCAGGGGCTTGCGCCAGTGACGCAATGCCTGACGGCGCAGCAAGTGAAAGTATTGCGCGGCATTCGAGGGCTGAGCGATCTGGATATTGTGCTTGGCGGCGAGTTGCAGAAAACGCTCGATGCGGGCGCTGGAGTGCTCCGGCCCCTGGCCTTCGTAGCCGTGAGGCAAAAGCATGACGAGGCCGGAAAGCAAGCCCCACTTGGCTTCTCCGGCGGAAATAAATTGGTCGATGATGGCTTGCGCGACGTTCACAAAATCACCGAACTGTGCTTCCCATAAAACCAGCGCTTCCGGATAGTCGCGGCTATACCCGTATTCGAACCCGAGCACTCCGGGCTCGGAAAGAGTGGAGTTGTGGATGCCGCAACGGGCCTGGCCGGAGCTGATGTTTTCCAGCGGTACGTATTCGTTTTCGTTCTCAATGTCGATGAGGACGGAGTGGCGCTGGTTGAAGGTACCGCGGCGCGAATCCTGACCAGACAGGCGAACCGGGATGCCAGCTTTGGCCAGGCTCGCGAATGCGAGGGCCTCCGCCATGCCGTAATCGACATCGCGCTTCCCTGCTCCCATTTCAGCGCGCTGCTCGAGCAACTTCTTTACTTTGGGATGAATGTGAAAACCGGCCGGGTACGTCGTAAGACGAGTTGAAAGCTCCGCTAATTCTTCGGAAGGCAATCCGGTTTCTACTTCGTATTCCGGCTTGTACAGGCCGCCATAATAATCATCCCAATAATTCGGCAGTTCGCGCATCAGCGGCTTCTTGGTAATCTTGCCGGCATCTTTTTGCGCACCTTCGAATTCAGCCTTGATAGCGGCGGCTAGCGCGGGAGCATCGTTTGCGCCGATGTCATCGGCATAGATTTCCCACAAGGGCGAATGCTCTTTAATTCGCTTGTAGAGCAGCGGCTGGGTGACGGTTGGGTCATCGACCTCGCTGTGCCCATGACGGCGATAGCCAATGAGATCGATGACTACGTCGGTGCCAAACTGGTAGCGGTATTCGGTGGCCAGGCGCGCCACGCGAACTACGGCATCTACATCTTCGGCGTTGACATGGAAGATCGGAATCGATTGGCGGCGCGCAATACATGCGGCAAAACGCGTCGAGTGTTCTTCCGTGTAGCTTGTAGTGAATCCGAGAAGATTATTTACCACTACGTGAACCGTGCCGCCAACGGTGTAGCCGGGAAGGTCGGCGTAATTCATGGTCTCAGCCAGGATGCCTTGTCCGGCAAAAGCAGCGTCGCCGTGGATGAGAAGGGGAAGGTATTTTTCGCGGCCGCCTTCGCCGTTGCGGTCTTGTTTGGCGCGGGTGCGGCCCACCGTGACGGGATCGACCGCTTCGAGATGGCTGGGGTTCGAGACCAGATGAATGTGAACTTTGTTACCGCTGCGCGTGGTGTATTCGCCGGTTGCGCCCATGTGATATTTCACGTCGCCGGAGCCGAGGACGCTGCGGGGGTCTACGTCTTCGAAACCGGCGAAAATCTCTTCTGGATCTCGCTTAGCAACGTGGGCAATCACATTCAGGCGCCCACGGTGGCTCATGCCCATGACCAATTCTTCGGCACCAAGGGCGGAACCGCTATCGAGGATTTCATCGACCAACGGAATCAGCGCGGTGACGCCTTCGAGCGAGAAGCGCTTGCTCCCGAGATAACGTTGCTGCATGACCTGCTCAAAAATATCGGCGCGAATCAGCAGATCCAGAACGCGTTTTTGATCGACCGGCTGCGGCTCGGACTCCATGCGCTCATAGATCCAGCGGCGGCGCTCGGGCGCATAAATGTGGTTAATCTCAACCCCGATGGTTGAAGAGTAGATCGCGCGGGCTTCGCGCGCGTACTCGCCTTCCAATTGCAGTTCGGGAGTGGAGCGCGGAGGAAGAAAACCAAGAGGATCGAGATCGCCTTCGAGATATCCAAACTGTCGGAAAGCGTTGAAGACAGACTCGCGTTCCAGGTTGACAGAAGCGGAGTGGCCGTTTTTGGGCGCAGCTTTCGCCACACCGGACTTTGACGTGATTGACTTGGTGGAGATGGAGCCAGGATTGCTGAGTTTAGAAGTAGCCATAAATGTTATTGCTTAAGAATAACGGATGAGGCGGCAGGCTTGCAGGATTCGGAATGATGGTGGAAAGCACCAAAGTGCTTGGGCTAAGGCCGGATCTTACGCCACAACCTTGTAAGGCCGCATCATTTCATTGTCTTCATGCTCCAGAACGTGGCAATGCCAAACATAGCGGAACTCGTCTCCGGGTTTGGTTACCGTTCCCGTGGGTAGATCGAAGCGTGCGATGACGCGCGTAACGTAGCCAGCGTAGGTTTTAACGGTATCTTTCCACGCGGGGCGCTCGTTTGATTCCGGCGCCATGGGAATGCCGGTGAAAACCAATTTGCCGGTTTGCTGGTAGGTCTGTACATCGAAAGTCTGGCGGTTGATCACCTGAAATTGGACCAGGTGAAGATGCATGGGATGCACATCGCCGGTAGCATTCACAAACGACCAGATTTCGGTCGATCCAGCTTTGGGATCTTCGCTGATAGGGTCGTCCCAGTGCTTTTGATCGAGCAGGCCGATCATGGTGTAGCCGTCGGAAGGACGATCCATTTCGGTGAGGGCCAGCATTCTTTCGCGGACGGCTTGGGCGGGATCGAGCGGGATAAAGGGCACCAAGGTTTCGGGAACGGAACTCGTGTCCGGTTTTGCGAGCGGCTTGGTAACTTTGAACAGCATCACGTCGGAGGGAACGATTTGGCCGCCTCGGTTGTAGGGTGCGGGGGCGTCGTTAAGCAGAACTAGATTCGATCCATTGTGCCCGGAGAAATCGATCACGATATCGAAGCGCTCGCCAGGGGAGAAGATCAGGTAATGCAACTTCAGCGGCGCGGGTAAAAGGCCGCCGTCAGTGCCAATCTGTATGAAGGGCGGGGCATCCATGAGCTTGCCTTCGGGCTTGCCAGAGGCATTGGCGGGCATGAGTTTCAGATGATAGAAGCGGGAGTTCGATCCGTTCACCATACGGAAGCGATACTTGCGCGGTTCGACTTCGAGAAATGGCATGGCTTTGCCGTTTACGCAAATCGCGTTCCCGAAGAATTCCTGCATCCAGGCGGGATGAGTGCCGTGCGCGGCAGGAGGATAGAGTAGTGAGCCATCCGCGTTGAAGCTGCGATCCTGAATCATCAATGGAATTTCGTAGTCGCCGCTGGGAAGATTGAAACTCTCTTCTTCGGTGTCGCGGATCAAGTAGAAGCCGGCGAGACCGGCATAAACATTCAAGCGCGTGATACCTAGCGCGTGGTCGTGGTACCACAGCGTGGTGGCCGGCTGATCGTTGGGAAATTGGCAGGGATCGGCCGCGCGAAACGGCCCGGTGTGGCCATCCGAGGTCACCCAGGCGTCGGGGTAACCGTCGCTATCGGGCATCACTCGAGCGCCATGAAGATGCGTCACTGTCCGAACTTCCGGCACAGGCTCTTCTTCGCCGTGGATGGTGTAATCCAGCGGAAGAAAATGTTTAGTAGGAAGCTGGTTGATCCACTTCACGGATATGGGCTGGCCTTTGCGCACTTCCAAGGTAGGTCCGGGCCACATTCCGTTGTATCCCCACATGGTGGCGGCGGGCAGATCGCGGTGAGCTTTATGGAGGAATGGACGGATCTGTATCGGAATTGGTTCAGATCCGGCACGCGGCCGGATTACAGGCGGAATCGATAAGGGTGTAACGAAGCTGGTCAGTTCGACTGGTTGCGGAGTTGGATGGGAAGGAATGTTAGGAGCAGTTTGTGGAGCGGCCATCGGCATATTCATGCCGGAATGGAGTGGCGAGGTTTGGGCGAGAATCTTTCGCGCAGCGGGCAAAAGACCCGCGCCAGCGCAAAAGCCGATTCTCAGTAAATCGCGGCGATTCATCATCATTCTTTATTCTTTTTGCATCATGGACTGGTCACTAACGCGAGATTGTGGGGTCAGTTCTTGCCGGACGAGTTCGGGTTAGAGCTGGAGCCATGTTCAGCGGCCTGAACTGGCTGGCTCGTGGCACGCTTGGCGGTCCAGGGATGCTCGGGTTGAACAATTTCTCCGCCGTGGCCGAGGTATGCGCCTCCACCTTGAACGTTTATAGCCTGCGATGTGCCTTCGATGCTGTCCCCATCGACGGTTCCGGTGAATCGCGTGGTAAAGGGGCGAGGCCCGCCAAACTGCACATCGAAAGTTATCTTCTTGCCTTCGATCGTTCCGGAAAGCGGCGAAACTCCTCGCTGGTCTTGCAAGTGTCCTTCCAATTTATTCGAGGACTTCCGATGTAGATCGATTGCGCACTCCTCCGTACCCAGGCGGCCTTGCCACGCAACCTGCCATTTGCCGGAAACATCCGGGGTTTGGAGGGCGGTAGACGAGGCTGAATTTCCCAGGGATTGTGCTCCTGCGGAGGGTAACGAAGTTAAGGTGACGCAAACGAAAAATGAAAAAACGCAAAGCGAAATACGGGAAGTCAAGAGAGGCTCCTCACTGGGGAAGTTCTTCGAAATTAAAGCGCCATCAAAAATCAAGGATACTGCTGCGCTGTTACAAACTTGTAAATTCCTTCGCGCGGTGGTTCTACAGCAAGGGGAAGCCCGTCTGGAGATCGCTCTCCCGACGGGCTTCCCTACAGGACTTTCTTACTTTTTCGCTACCACCGTTACCTTCGGGGCTGCGCCGAAGTTGAACGCGTCGAACAAATCGTCCAGTGCAGGACTGTTGGTCGGCACGTAGGGGTTACCGGCTGCAGTTGACGGATTGGGGAAGTTGTCGCGAGTGCTTGCACCGATGGTTCCGGTGCCCCAGTTCCGCTCGATGAATTTGATGATGGAAACGTGGTCTGCATAGCTGTGGTTGACAACGCCCCCGGTGGAGTAGGGAGAGACGATAAGCAACGGGATGCGGGTGCCATCGCCGAAGAAGTCTACCGGCTGGATGTAGCCCGAATCATAGTATCCACCGCCTTCGTCCTCAGTGATGAAAATGGCCGTGCTCGACCATAGCGAAGAGCTCTGCACCTGGCTGACGATTCTGTTGACGAAGCCCTCGAACAGGTCGAGCTTCGACGAAGCTGGGTGACCATCCAGGAATCCGCTGGGCTTCACGATCGAAACCGCAGGCAGAGTACCCTCGTCGATGTCCTCATACAGGGAAGTGGTGTCCTGAATGTGGGCCGAGATCTGGGCGGGGCTGGTCATGATGTCTTTGGCATACTGGAACGGGTTGCAGATGTTGCAGTACGCGTCATAGGGATTGGTTCCAGCGGGATCGCTGACATAAAGATCCCAGCCTTCGCCGAAGTAAGTCCAGGAAACGCCGGCGGCGGAAAGAACGTCGCCGATGTGCGGCTGAGTGGTTGGCGGAATTGAGAAGGCTGAGTATTTAAACGCCGAGTTCCCGTTGCCGAGGTAGCCGGGGTTGTAGTTGTTGAGCAGGTAGTAAGCGCCCTCCGTGCAGCGTGGGCTGATCGGAGTGCTCAGTGACTCAAGATAATTCTCAACTGCGGCAACGCCGGCGGCGGTGGCGTCGGAACAGTTGCTGTAACTTCCGCCGGAGTATCCGTCCTGGTCGTACCAGTTATTGGTTCCCTTCTGCGGGTTGGGATTTTCGACCTGCTCTTTGGGAGGAGTCTTGATCTCACCATCCCCATTGCTGTACCAGAGGGCATCAGCGAAGCCAAACATAATGTGATTCGCGCCGGTGCCACCCATTACGGATTGATGCATGTTATCGCTCAGAGTGTAGTTGTCGGCAAGGTACTTCAGGTAAGGAGCATCGCCCTTTTGCACGTTGTAGAAGCCCATACTGTCGGAGCCTTCGCCGGTGGTGATGTTGGTGAACGGCTTAGGCTGGGCCGCGCCATTGTCGCCTGCGCCGATGGTGACCTCGACCCAGGGAAACAAGTCACTGATGCAACCGCTGGGATTCGAAGAACTGGCGGTGGCGGTGGCGCAGTCCGTCTGCTGCCACATCTGGTAGAAGCGGTGCACCGGGCTGCCGGTGTAGGAATCATAAGGCAAGCCGGGGCGGGAGAGTTGGAATGGGCCAGGCCCAAGTCCGTAAGGATTCTGAATTCGCGTATCCACGACATAGCCTGGAAGACCGGTAGCTCCGGTGATCAGGTAGTTGTAATACTTCCCCGACAAATCAGGCTCAGCGAGCTTTGCCACTGCAATGGTCTGGAAAGGAGCGGGAGACGCATCGCTCGCAGCGGTGGGCGCGCCGTCTGTTCCTGGAGCCGGTATGTTCGTGTACTGGGTTTTAGGAGTGGGGCTGATTTCGTAGGTAGTTTTGTCGAGCGCGCTGCTCTGTGCGGCTAGCTGCCAGTTCGCACCCTGACCTCCGCTCGCAGTGATGATGCCTTTGGAGAGCAGGTTGGAGATGGTTTGACCCGCTTTGGGCTGGTAGGTGGCATAGACATGGTCGAGGCTGCGGTTCTCTCCGATGATCACGATTACATGCTGAATTGGAGTAGCGGTGGTGGGATGCACTTCAGCGGCTTGAGCGGCGACCGGTGCCGGCGCTCCCAGGTTGACAAGCAACGCGAACAAGCTTGTGCCAACCGCAAGGTGCTGTCTGGCTTGTGCCAGAAGATTTGACGACGACATGAACTTCCTCCTAATTTGAGAACTACTACTTGGGCAAAGGTAGTCGGGCTCTGGTTACAAAGATGTAACGGCCAGATGAATTTGGCGTAAAAAGAAATTCACAAGAAAATGAACCGCCGACAATGTCGTCAGGCTCCAAGAATATTGAAAATGCTGGGAAAACTGGAGATCGTTTCAGTCAAACGACGGTTCGCGAGGAGGTGGATTTGCACAGGATGCCAAACTCTCTACGGACTTTCCTGTATTGTGAAATTCGTTTGAGTTTACAAGTTAGTACACATCTTTGTTCCCGGATGTTGTCGAGTACAATCTCGAGCAGGATATTTCGGGGAATGGCCGCCACAGTGTGGCGAAGATTGAACGAGAGCCTAGGCAAGATTATTGCACCAGTTATGATCGCGCGGCCTTGAGCATCCGTTCGTGCGCGCGCGAAGGAGAAATTTATGCCAGTAAACGGTCTCTTGCAGGTCGCAAGTCCACGTTCCGTAGACGAGACGGTTCAACGTCTTAAATCAGTCATCGCTCAGCAGGGCTTGCAACTATTCTCCCTTGTGGACCACAGCGGCGAAGCAGAAAAGGTTGGGCTGAAGATGCGCCCCACAAAGCTGTTGATTTTTGGCAGTCCGAAGGGCGGAACGCCGCTAATGGTGGCTGCGCCCTCCCTAGCCATCGATCTGCCACTCAAGGCGCTGGTCTCGGAGGACGACCAGGGCAAGGTTTGGATTTCCTACAACAGTCCGGAATATTTGCAGCAGCGGCACGGCATTCCTAATGAACTGGTCAGGAATATTGCCGGAGTGGGCACGCTGGTGGCAAAGTCTGTGGAATAATGCGGCGGAATCGTCGGCAGTAATCCAGCGGCAATAAATGTACATGGAAAATTCCAGTCGAGCCCGCGACCACTTAGCCAACGAGCGCACCTTTCTGGCATGGGTACGCACCAGCGTGGCAATCGTTGTGTTCGGGTTCGCTATCGGGCGCTTCGCAGTTGCGCTACGGCAGTTAGCGAGGTTTCAAGGTCAGGCGACGAATACGACAGGGCTCTCGGTGTGGATGGGGATGAGCTCCATCCTGGCAGGAGTGGGCATGGTGGTAGCAGGATTGTTGCGCTATCGCAAAACTCGGTCACAAATCGATATGGGCCAATTTGAGCCGGCGGGATTTATTGTTGATCTGGTGACCATCCTGACTGTGCTGTTCGGATTAGCGCTGGCGGGATACCTGTTTTTTGTAGAAAAGAGCATAAGCTAGTAGCCAGCCAGCCAATAAATTCATCGAACGAATATGGCGAATGATCTCGAAAAAGAAGCCGCGGCCCGTGCCAGCCTGCGCTATATAAAAGATGGACAAGTTGTGGGCCTGGGTACCGGCACTACGGCGTCACACTTCGTGCAATTACTTGGAGAACAAGTGAAGCAGGGATTGCGCATCCGGGGCATTCCAACCTCGGTGCGAGCGGCTGAGCAGGCTACCAGCCTGGGCATTCCGCTTACCAACTTCGACGAATGCCAACAGATCGACGTGACGGTGGATGGCGCCGATGAGGTCGATCCGCAGCTGCGCCTTATCAAGGGCGGAGGCGGAGCGTTGCTGCGAGAGAAGATCGTAGCCTCAGCGACCAAGCAATACGTTATTGTCGTCGATGGCAGCAAGCAGGTCGCCACGCTGGGGAAATTTCCCTTGCCGGTGGAAGTCATCAAGTTTGCGCAAGCGTTAATCGCGAAGAAGATCACTGAACTGGGGGCGGAAGTAGCGCTCCGGCGGACGGCGGATGGGAAGCCCTATCTCACGGACGAAAACAACTACATCCTCGATTGCCACTTCGCCAAAATTCGTGGAGCGGACGGACTGGCCAATAAACTTAGCGACATGCCCGGTGTAGTGGAACACGGCCTGTTCATTAACATGGCCAATGTAGTGCTAGTCGCTCGTGGTAGCGAGGTCACTGAACTCCATCGATGAGTTCGTAATGCTCCCATTCGGGCCGGAAATATCAATTCTTCTGATCTTCCTCACATCTTCCTCGTGACTCCACGGCTGGGTGGTGAAATACTCTTCCAGCATGCCCAGAGGCGCACGAATACAAGGCGGGGATCAGCGTATACGACGGCGAAGCCCGCGCCGGGCCGTACAAGCACCGGTGGACGTCACCGTGCTGCGGTCAGGCGTTCCCGATACTGTGCCGGGGCGGGTTGTGGATCTGAGCGCGGGCGGACTGGCTGCGGTATTAGCACGAGAACTCTTGCCGGGTGAATCGGTGGGGGTTGAGATACAGCTTCCCGATTCCAGTCGATTGCGCACGCGCGCGCTGGTCCGGTATCACGACAAGCTGCGTTGTGGAATGGAGTTTATCAGCCTATCCGCCGATCAGATGGCAACTATTTACCAGTTTGCCAAAGAACCTGGGGCTGAGCTCGATCTTCCTTCGACCCCGCCTTCGAAGCCGCCGGCAGGGGCCCTCCCCGCGATCAGACCAGCGACGCCAGGAAAGCCGGGAGCAGGCAGCCGAGCGGCAAAAAGAGAAGAACCGAAGACGGCAGGGCCGAAGAGCGGAGAATCATCGGGTGTCGGATCGACGAGTGTCGGATCGACGAGCGCCAGATCGACGAGCACTGCATCGACGACTGCTGCATCGAAGAGGCCCGCGCCGCAAGCCGTGCAGGCGCTCTCCCCATCGCGCCGCCGGGGATGGATTTTCCTCATCGGATCCCTCGCAATCTTAGTCAGTGTTTTGTGGTGGCGATGGGATCGGGGATGGCAGGATTTAGAGGCTGGTCTTCATTCCACCACGCTGGCCGTGCAACCCGAAGCTCAGATTTCCGCCGATGTGATGCAGGGACTTGTCACCCACCGGGTTGACCCAGAGTATCCCGAAAGCGCAAGACAGGCCAATCTGCAAGGGATTGTCGTACTTGACATCATCATCGGACGGGAGGGCGCTGTGTTAAGTGTGAAGCCGGTCAGCGGCCCTGATATCTTCATTCAACCGGCGATTGATGCCCTGCGTTGGTGGCGGTTTCGGCCTTACCGGGTTAACGGTCAGGCGGTCATCGTAGAGACAACAATTGCTGTTGAATTCAAGCCCTAGAAGCGGCTCCGGGCTTCCGGCGATCATGAGTCATGGAATTCGCCGGAAGGCGAGAGGTTGAGCCTGGCAACTCCATCTTCATACTCGTTGCTTCCGCAACGCCTTTAAGACAATGATGCCGCTTACGCCGAAGGAAACCACGGCTACCAGGGCGGCGATCAACATTGCTGCCGGATTCAGATGAAAGAAGTCGGCGAACACTGCACCCAGCGCAAAGACCACCCCCATGACGTTCAGCCAAATCGGCCCTCGAACGGATGTGGAAAGACCGGGGCGCAAACGCAACTGTAAGAGCAATGCGGCTAAACCGATTGCCGCCACGACCACCAGCGCGAGTGGACTAAAGAATGCGGCTCGGTTCGTGTAGATCACAACCAGCGCAAGCGCCAACAACAACAATCCGGCGGCAATTAAAGTGGGCCGGCGGCGCCGATGCGGATCGGGATTGGAAATGGCATCCAGAGAGAAAAATTCCGTCCTGAGAGTTATACAGGAGATTTATACAGGCGTAAGCGGCGGTTTACAAACTGGCGCCGAAGGCGCGCGCGGCACGGTTGGCTGTGCCTCGCAAATTGACTGGCGCATATTCATTTGCTACTTCCCCGGCTGCGAAGAGCGTTGGTTCATCGTATAAACAGCCAGTTCGACCCGGGATGAGAGACCCAGCTTGTCAAAGATCCGAAACAAATATTTTTTTACCGTGTGCTCGCTGATATTGAGCTCGCGGGCGATATCACGATTAATCATACTGGCCGCAATCAGTGCGACCACCTGTTCTTCCCGCGGAGTAAGAATCTGCAGGCCGCGCGAATTGACCACGCGCATCGCAGGCACTTCCGCAACCAGATCGAGCAGCAGGTTCAGTTGCTCCGTATTGGCCCAGATCTGACCGTCAGCCACGCGCTGAATGCAGCGGCAGAGGAGGCGGAAGTGGGTATCAGCCACGCAGAAGATTCCGCGCACTCCGGAGCGGAAAGCGGTGATCACGATTTCGCGATCATAGGATTCCATTAAGACGACCTTTGCCAATTCCGGATTGGACAAGTGGAGGCGGCGCATAGCCGCCATTTGCTTGGGGATCTCGACAGAATGGTTCAGAGAGACAAGCACCACCCTCGCGGGTTTGGCAGCTATCGCATCAATAACGGAATCGAGCAGGCAGGTAGAGATGCTGAACTCTGGACGCCGGCGCAGGGCGCTGGTGAGTAGCTGCGCCTGCATGCGGTTCGTGTCGGCTATCAACACCTCGACCGCAGCCAACGGTGTTGCTGCCAAGTTGATCATGTGCGTAGGTCCCACGGGGAGGAGGTTGGTGGGTAGTGTGATCTTAGGGGCGCGCTGCTTCGTGCTCAAGTGCATTGGTCACAAAATTTAGTATGCGCGTTCAATTCGGGAAAGGATTTTCCGCCCTGTGGAAATCATGGGTGTCACCCCTTGCCACATGATGCAAATTTGCGGAACGAGACCATGTTTAGCACCGTGCACGTTTCGGCAATTGTGACGAATGAACATGCAAGTCTACCTTTGAGGGCATAGGAAGGAGACTAGTCGTTCGACTGTGTCCGCCACTCCTTCATCATCGCGAAATAGCCACCAGGTCTTGCCCTTGAACGATATTCCCGATAAAAGCGGCCATACTACTTTCGAGTACTGCACTTTCCATGTCTTGCCGCGACATGCGCATGCCGATAGTTTGCAGATGGAAAGCATTTGCATCTGGTATCGAGATCGAGAGTGAGAAGGCGATGAAGCGGCTGATCAATTTGACACAATGTGCGGCAATCGTCTTCTTCGCGTTGCAATTTTGCCTGGCCGTGTTCGCCCAGGGACAAAAAGCATCCCTAGGGGCAACTGAAGAGGTTTCTCAAACCAGCCAAACCGGGGCTGGGATGGGAAGTGCAGGAACCACGGCTGGAAAATCCGGAAAAGCGGACGGCACGGGAAACCCCGAGCTCGGAGGGGGCCGTCCGCTTTACCGGCTTAACCGGAGCGATGTGGTGGCTTTGAGTTTTACGCTGGCTCCTGAGTTCGATCAGACGGTCACGGTGCAACCCGACGGCTTCGTGTTCTTGAAAGATGCCGGCTCGGTGCTCGCACGCGGGCTGACTCTGGAAGAATTCCGCTTGGCCGTTAGCCGCGCCTACACCGGATATCTGCACGATCCTGAAGTTGCGGTCGCGCTCAAAGACTTCGAGCGGCCTTATTTCGTGGCCGGCGGAGAAGTGGGCCATCCCGGCAAGTACGAATTGCGAACCGACACCTCGATCATGGAGGCGGTGCAGATCGCCGGGGGGTTTACGCATGAGGCAAAGCATTCACAGGTAGTTTTGTTTCGCCGCGTGAATGACGAGATCGTGGAAGCACGCCTTTTCAACCTCAAACAGATGCTAAAGGAAAAAAGTCTGAGCGAGGCGCCCAACTTAAAGCCAGGGGACCTGGTGTTTGTGCCCCAAAACTCCATTTCCAAAATCGAGCGCTTTCTCACCAAACCCTCGATGAGCATGTACGTCAGTCCAACGCAGTATTAACTGGTGGGAAGGCAACACGAAATGTTCGAACCAGAGGGAACGAATTCGGGGCAAGACTCGACGCTTACTGCGCGCGAATTGGCGACGGTGCTGTTCCGGCAATCAAGGATTTTTATTGCCGTGGCGGGGTTGGTCTTCGTTCTTTCGCTGGCGTACGCGATTTTCGGCGAGAGCTATCGCGCTCATCTCAGCGTGATGGTCCGGCGCGGGCGCTCCGATGCCCCTGCGACTGGCCAAGAGAATGCGCCTCCTGACTTTTCCCGAGTGGAAGTGACCGAAGAAGAACTGAATTCGGAGGTCGAACTGTTAAGAGATGATGAAGTTCTGCGGCGGGTGGTGGAAGGCAACAATCTAGCGGCGCACGATTGGTTGCGATGGCTCCGGCCGCACGAAGACACTGCAGTACGCGATGAACGGGCCACCAAAAAGCTGGCTGGGCGGCTGAAGATCGAGCCGATTAAGAAGACAAACCTGATCGCGGTCACTTATGACACATCCGATCCCAGGCTAGCGGCGCAGGTGCTGCAGTCCTTATCAAGCGCCTATCTGGAAAAACACAAGCAAGTTCACCGGCCCGCTGGAGAGCTTCAATTCTTTGATCAGCAGACAGAGCAGTCTCGACAACAACTTGAACAAGCAAAACGCAAGCTTCTGGATTTCAGCAACACCCACGGGGTGGTCGAGGCGGCAAAACAGCGCGATCTCCTTCTACAGAGGCTCGATGCGTTTGAGACGAGCTACGGCCAGAGCCGCGTGGAAATGTTGGAAGCGGAACATCGAGTTCGAGAACTCGAAGCGGAAATGGCGGAATTGCCCCAGCGAACCACTACCCAGATCCGCACCGCCGATAACCCAGAGCTCTTGCGTGCCTTGAAAGCAAGTCTGCTCGATCTTGAACTGAAGAAAACGCAACTGCTGACAAAGTTTGAACCGAGCCACCGGTTGGTCCAGGAGGTAAACGAGCAGATCCTCCAGGCAAAGTCTGCCATTGCAGCCGAAAAAACCACTCCCGTCCGCGACGAAACTACCGACAAGGACACTCAGTATGAATGGGCCAAAGGCGAACTGCAAAAAGCACGGGTGGAGATGAAGGGCCTGCAGGCCAGGGAGTCAGCAACTGGCGCTGAGTTGAATGAATATCGCAATTTAGCACAAAAGCTGGGCGACGATGCGATCACGCAAGACGATTTGACGAGCAACGAGAAAGCGGCGGAAGAGAGCTACCTGCTTTATGTGAAGAAACGGGAGGAAGCGCGGGTGGGCGACGCGTTGGATGATGGCGGCATTGTGAATGTAGCGATTGCAGAGCGGCCAGTTGTGCCGGCTCTACCGGTGTGGCCGCCGGGAATAGTAGTGCTGGCAGGTTTCATCGCTGCCTGCGGCTCAGGCGCTGGGGCAGCATTTGTCGCGGACCGGCTGGATCCGGCATTGCGTACACCAGAAGAAGTTCTTGCGTGTCTCGATCTGCCGGTTCTGGCGTCGTTGCCGGCTACCACTGACAAACGGTTATCGGCGTGAAGGAGAGCGAATGAGCGCAAACGCGAGTGTGCTGGGCAGACCAGAGGTGGTGCGGTCGTCCGCCCAGGAAGAGGTCAGACCGTGTTCCGAAGAGTCGTCTGTCAGGAAGGGTTGGGACCGCCAGGACTTCGCCCGGGAACAGATTTTGGGATTGGTCCGGAGGGCATTCTTAAACGATCGCGATCCCAAGGTTCGGCAGATCGTTTTTAGTCCTCTAGAGGCACACTCTGACATTACAAGTATCTGCGCCCAAGCGGCGCAGACTCTGGCCGTGGAGACGGGTGCAGATGTGGCCCTCGTTGAAGGCATGCCGATTGGTGGGGAAGTTGCTAGGGGTCGTGCGGAGGACCTTGCGTGGATCAAGGGCAAGTCCATACGGACAGCGACCAATTTGTGGCGCGTTCCGAACGATGCGGCAAAGTGTGTTGGAAAACCGAACGCAAGGGTTCACTGGCTTTCTTTTCTAGCCGACCTGCGGCGCGAGTTCGAATACTGCGTGATCCAGGGACCGGTTGCGTCAACTGCGAGCGACGCGGCGCTACTCGGTCAGTTAACGGATGGAATCATACTCGTGTTAGGCGCGAACAGCACCCGCAAAGCGGCGGCCAGGAACGTAAAGAAAGCGTTGCAAGGGGCACAATCCCGCATCTTGGGAACGGTCTTGAGCGATCGGAAATTTCCCGTTCCTGAACAGCTTTACCGAAGGTTGTAACCACTTGAGACATTGAGTCATAGAAAGTGCGCACAGAATGAAGAACGAAGTGTTTCAAGTGTCTTCTCTTGGTTTGCATTCCAGTCAGCCGTCCTATGGAAATGAATGGGCTGCACGGCTCATTCCGGGGTCAGCATTGGCGGGTACGGGCAAGCGGCAAGCCGTGAACAACGGCGTCACTACGAGTCTATTTGGCACGGAAATGATTGCGCGATGGATAAGACATAGCGGGAGGCAAGGTCTTCAGCCTACCAGGCAAATGCGAAACGTTTTGATTATTGGGGCGGGCGAACTGGGCCAGAGGATCGAGAGACACATCACCAAACATCCTGAGCTCGGACGCTCGTTTTCAGGCTTTCTTGACGATAAGGAACCTGTGGGCGACGGAGTGGTGGGGCGCACTTGTGAGCTCGCGAAAGTTGCACGCACAAGGTTTGTGGACGAAGTCATCGTTGCCGCACCTCACAATAAAGAAGAGATGATTCGCATTTTTCGCGAGGGCAGGAAACTTCACCTCGACGTTAAGATGGCGGCCGATCTAGGTGGCTGCCAGGCGATCGGAGTTGAAAATCTAGGGAGCATCTCAATCCTTGCCGTACATGAAGAAAGGATGCCGATCAGGGAATTGCTCTTTAAGCGTGTCTTGGACATCGCAGTCTCGGCAGCAGCCCTGGCGCTGATGGCACCGGCGCTATTGCTTATTGCAGTTTTGATCAAGTTAGATTCGCCGGGAGCGGTCTTGTATATTGCGCCACGCGCGGGAAGAAAGGGCCGCCACTTCCAATGCTACAAATTCCGGACCATGGTACCGCAGGCGGACGCGCTGAAAGATGGTTTGCGTACGCAGAACCAGAGATCGGGCCCATTCTTCAAGATCAAACAGGATCCGCGAATCTCACGGATTGGAGGTTTTCTGCGCCGCTACAGTCTGGACGAACTTCCCCAACTATGGAACGTTTTGAAAGGCGATATGAGCCTTGTTGGCCCGAGGCCCCATCCACTGGATGATGTATCGGGATACTCGATAGAACACTTGCCACGCCTCGACGTCAAACCTGGGATAACTGGACTGTGGCAGATAACGGCTAGGACCGATCCTTCGTTCCAAACGGGCATGAATCTTGATGTGAAGTACATCCATTCCTGGAGCCTGGGGATGGACTTCAGAATTCTTATGAAGACAGCAAGGGCTGTCTTGCGGGGAAGTGGAGAATGATCCGCTCCGCATCGCTGATGGCAAGGCCCGGCGAAAAAACCAGAGCTGCGGCATTCCAGTGCGTTCAGCTGGGGATGGGTACGATTCAGGTTCTCACCGCAGCGCCCACCGCACTCTTCCTCATCGCCTTCACGGCAATGCTGCTTCGGCCGCCGGATGTTGCTTTCTATGAAGCCGATCGAGTTGCCTTCGCGCTGCTTGTCCTCAGCGTCGCAGCTCGCCTTCTGCTCGTTGGTGAGCATCTGATCCTCCACAGAGCCACATGGCCGATGATCGGTTTGACCTGTCTCGCGCTCAGCAGCGTCATCGGGCAGCCCTTCGATAACGAAACCTGGTCTCTGCTGTCGGCGAAATTTATCGTGCCCTTCGCGCTTTTTCATTTAGCGGCTGTGGTCTTTCGAAACGAACGTAGTCTGCGCAGATTCGAGTTGTTTGCGCTTCTGGTGCTGGCATATCTGAGTTTCACATCGATTGCATTTCTGGTAGGCGCAAAACCTCTGATTTTTCCGCGCTTTATCGTAGATGAAAGCATCGGCTATCACGTGGATCGGGCGCGAGGGCCATTCTTGCAGGCGGTGGCCAATGGCGTTTCCTTGAATCTGCTCGGCCTGATGGCGATGCACGCGTACCTGCGGGGAAGAATTCGCGGGTGGAAAGCTGCCGCTCTGCTGGCCTCATTGCCGATTGCGATTCTGGCTACCATGACGCGCGCAGTATGGCTTTCATTCGTAGTCAGTACGGGATTCCTAATCTTTCATCTTGATCGCCGGAAGGCGCGGCGAATTTGTATCGGCGTTGGAATTATAGGAGCGATGGTTCTAGCAACGATTTTAGGCTGCGGTGACCAGCGCCATGCAATCTGTGATCGGCTTGAAGAATCCGGGCCCGTCGATTTTCGCGAAGCGGTATACGCCGCTGGATGGGACATGTTCTTGGAAAAACCCTTGACTGGCTGGGGCGTCAATCAAATGCCCGCGGAGTTGGCCCGCCATGTGAGCGGCTACAGCGAGCGGGAACTGTATCCGCACAATACTTATCTGGAATTGCTGGTGGAACATGGGGTGGCTGGTTTGGCACTGTATGCGTGGCTGATGTGGGAATTTCTAAAGCTGGGAAAGGGGGTGGTTCCGCAAGCGGAGCAGAACGGCGTATTGAGTCGACGATTCCATGCGATGTGGCCGATCTTCCTTGCTGTCTATTTGGGGAATGCCCTGGTCGTGGTGATGAATTATCAATTCGTAAATGGGATTATTTTCACAATGGCTGGAATTTTAGCGGCACAGCAGACTCGTGCATGGAGAGAGTCGCAGCGCAGCGTCTCTCAACCATTTGCCGCGATGGTACCTTCCACAGTCTGAGGTTAGATTTTTTGGTCGGCGTATTTACATGACGACCGTCGCCTATCTCGCGAACCAATTCCCTTCCCCGACGGAGCCATACGTAGGGACGGAGATACAAGAACTTCGGTTGCGCGGCGTGAAAGTGATCGCCGGGAGCGTGCGCAGTCCGGACGTCGAATCGATGCGGGACAACTCATGTTCGAAAGACGAGATCCTCAGCCTGCAACCGATCCGGTGGGTAATTGCTTTCAAGGCGTTGTGCCTCACTTTCATGCGCTGGGGACGAGTGTCGCGATTCTTGCGACGAGCTCTTCTTCAAGGGAACGAACCTCCCAAGCAGCGACTGGGATCTGTGCTTCACACCTGGCTCGGCGCTTATTACGCAGTGCTCCTGCGACATCGCGAAGTGAATCACATCCATGTGCATCACGGCTATTTCGGGTCGTGGATCGCCATGGTCGCGGCGAGCTTGTTGGAGGTCGACTTCAGCCTTACGCTGCATGGCTCGGATTTGCTGGTTCACGCAGCCTATCTGGATATAAAGCTGAACAATTGTAAATTCTGCATCACGATCTCGGAATACAACCGCCGCTATATCCTGAACCGTTTTCCGGCACTCGATTCGGGAAAAGTTATAGTGTCACGCCTTGGGGTGGAAGCGGTACGCGACCCGGCATTCTCCGGGTTGATCCATCGGAGGACCAAGAACAGATTCTTTCTATTGGGAACCGGCCGGCTGCACGCCGTAAAGAATCATGCTTTTCTGGTGCAAGCGTGTGCTCACTTGCGCAGCCAAGGACTTGATTTGAAATGTGCCATCGCGGGGGCGGGACCTGAGCGGGAACGCCTACAAACCCTGATCGAACAAAATCAATTGACAGATTGTGTAAGGCTCCTCGGACATGTTTCCCATTCGGATATGGATTTGCTTTATCGAAGCGCGGATTTGTTCGTGCTTACCAGTATCAGCGAGGGAATCCCGTTGGTGCTGATGGAAGCGATGGCCCGTGGGACACTCGTTCTCGCTCCCGCAATCACTGGGATTCCCGAGCTGGTCATTCCCGGCATAACAGGTTTCCTTTATACGCCGGGAGATTTCGCTGATTTCGCACGGAGGATTTTGATTCTTCAAGAACTCTTGCGGCCGAAAAAACGTTCGCCAGCGAGCCGATTGGCCTGGATTCGGCACGCCGCTCGCGTACAGGTTCGACGTAATTTCAATCGCGGCGAGAACCTCGCACGTTTCGGCGGCATATTCCTCGAATTAGTCGCACCCAGAAAACGGAGTTGCCTTGATGAGAATTCTCTACTGCAACAAATATAACTTTCCTTTCAGTGGCACGGAAGCTTACATGTTCGAAGCGATGAAGCTGATGCAATCGAAGGGGCACGAGGCTGCCCTGTTTTCAATGGCCGACTCTCGAGGTGAATCTGGTCCTTTCGACGAACATCTCATGCCACACGTCGATTTCAAAGGCCAGCACGGATGGTTCCGCAGAGCGAGGCTGGCCGCGCACGCAGTTTATTCCCTGGAGGCACGCAGGCGAATACGCGCTATGATCGCGGCTTTTCGCCCACAGGTGGCGCACGTTCGCAATATCTATCACCACCTATCGCCTTCGATTTTGTGGGAACTGAAGGCGCAAAATGTGCCGGTGATCTATCACTTGAATGACTTCAAAGTTCTTTGCCCCAGCTACAACTTAACGTTGCGTGGAGAAGCATGTGAGGCTTGCAAGGGCGGGAAGTTCTGGCACGCGCTCCAGAAGAAATGCTATCCGGGATTCAGTGAGCGAATGACTCTGGTTGCGGAAGCTTATTTCCACAAGGCGATTGGTACCTATCGAGAATGTGTCGATTGCTTTCTTGCGCCCAGCCAATTTGTAAAAGACAAATTTGTTGAGCATGGCTGGGATTCTACGAAGTTCCAGGTACTGCCGCATTTCCAAACCGCGAAGAGCAGACCGGCTCACCCTTCCGAGAGCGGCTCGATACTGTACTTCGGTCGCTTGTCCCGGGAGAAGGGCGTGGATGACCTAATTCATGCAATGCAGCGGTTACCGCATCTCCGATTGAAGATCGCCGGCGATGGGCCCGAGCGCGAAGAATTGGAGCGTCTGCGCGACAGCCTGGAGCTAAAGAACGTAGATTTTCTCGGCCAGTTGCGAGGGGGCGAATTGGAACATGCGATTGCAAGCTCGCAATTCACGGTACTTCCTTCGCACGCATATGAGACGTTGGGAAAATCGATTCTGGAATCTCATGCACTGGGTAGAGCGGTGGTGGCTTCAGACATGGGGTCGCGCCGTGAATTGATAGAGGACGGCAAGACGGGAGTTCTATATAAGACTGGGGATGTGACCGAACTGGCTGCGACGCTGGAATTCCTGAGTTCACGGCCAGAACTAGGAAAAAGAATGGGCATGGCCGGAAAAGAAAGAGTAGAGAGAAGCTACACTCCGGAATATCACTATCAGGTTTTAATTGAGCTGTATGAGCGAATGTCACAGCAGAAGATGGTGGCTTTTGCGGAACGGAAAAAACGAGGTTGGCAAAGGCTTTTGCGGGGTTCGCGGGGAGAGCCCTCTAAGAAATCATTCCCGACAGGTCAAGCTCGGCCGCTTCGAGTCGCATTCATCGGTGGCAGGGGCGTTCATCGCAAATACAGCGGCATTGAGACCTATTACGAAGAGGTAGGGAAAAGACTTGCAAGTATGGGACACGAAGTTACGGCTTACTGCCGAACATATTTTACTCCGCCAATGGATCAGCATCAGGGAATCGCAGTGGTGAGGTTGCCGACCATTCGATCCAAACACCTGGAAACGCTGGTGCATACATGCTTAAGCACTATTCATGTAATGACTCAACCTTGCGATATTGTGCATTACCATGCGCTGGGGCCGGCGATGTTCTCATTCATTCCACGGCTAGCAGGCAAAAAAACCGTGGTCACGGTTCAGGGGCTTGACTGGCAAAGAAAGAAGTGGGGACACATTGCATCGGCTCTCCTCCAGATTGGTGAACGCGCGGCCGTGGACTCCCCTAACGCCACAGTGGTCGTTTCTCAGACGCTGCAACAGCATTACCGAAAGCATCACGGCGCAGATACAACATACATTCCCAACGGCGGATTACTGCGTGAGCGGCGTGTACCGCGCGAGATCCTGCAGTGGGGATTGGAACCGCAAAATTATATTCTTTTCCTGGGAAGGCTTTCGCCGGAAAAAGGCTGCCATTTACTCGTGAAAGCGTATGAGAATTTAAATACCGACGTAAAACTGGTGATGGCGGGTGCGAGCAGTTATTCCGGCGATTATTCGCGCGACTTGCGCAGCCACGGCAGCGATCAAATCAAAATTATTGACTGGGTTTCGGGCGATAGGCTCGATGAACTCCTGACAAATGCCATGGTGTTTGTATTGCCATCCGATATAGAAGGACTGTCTCTGGCATTGCTGGACGCAATGGGCGCCGGATTGTGCGTCCTCGCCAGCGATATTCCGGAAAACCGTGAGGCTGTCGGGGATGTGGGCTTCACTTTCAAGCGAGGAGATGCTTCCGACCTGGCGGATCGCTTACGGTTTCTGATTGCAAATCCAGCTGTACGCGAGGCTGCGGGAGAGGCCGCGAAGCGACGAATTGCCGAACACTATCAATGGGACGGTATTGCTTCTGAGGTTGAGCAAGCGTATTTCAAGGTTCTTGGCCGCACACCGTGTGACACCGCCATCAAGAAACCAAGTGGTCGAGCGGCGGTGCCGACGGACATAGCTACCGGCCGCAAAGCTGGATAGCCGACTGGGCCAATTCATCCGGGCAACTCCCAAAGAGCAGGCACACAACTCGCAAACACTGCGGTATTGAGGACGGGTGGTTCCCGTCCTTTTTTTGTTTACAATTAGAAGTTCACGGCGATTCAGCGCTTCACGTCCAGTTCTATCTCAGATTATGGAAAATACGCTTTTGGTCACCGGCGGAGCGGGATTCATCGGGTCGAATTTCATTCTGCAATGGATCGAGCAAGGCACGTCGCAGGTTGTTAATCTGGACAAGCTGACCTATGCAGGCAATCTCCATAATCTAAAGGCTGTCGAAAACCAGCACGGATATGAGTTCGTACATGGTGATATCACGGAGCGCGAGCGGCTGCGCGGTCTGCTGGAGCGCCGCAAGCCACGAGCCATTGTGCATTTTGCGGCCGAGAGCCATGTCGATCGCTCCATCCGCGGGCCGGAAGAATTCGTCCGCACAAATATCGACGGTACTTTCGCTTTACTCGAAGAAGCCAGGGCCTACTGGAACGGATTAAGTAAAGACGAGGCCTCCGCTTTTCGCTTTCTGCACGTCTCCACGGACGAGGTTTACGGTTCTCTCGACCCCAAGGATCCTCCATTCTCCGAGACCACTCCTTATGCACCTAATAGCCCATATGCGGCGTCAAAGGCGGCTTCCGATCATCTGGTGCGCGCCTATCATCACACCTACGGCCTACCGACGTTGACCACAAATTGCTCCAACAACTATGGGCGCTTTCAGTTTCCGGAGAAATTAATTCCGTTGATGATTCTCAACGCGCTTAATCGAAAACCGCTTCCGGTGTATGGCGATGGCCAGAATGTTCGCGACTGGCTTTACGTGGAAGACCATTGCGGCGCAATTGCCACGGTGCTGGAGCGAGGTCGAGTGGGGCAGACTTATAACATTGGCGGCTGGAATGAGAAACGTAATCTCGACATTGTGCAGACAATCTGCGACATTGTGGATGAGATGGCTGCGACTAGCGGGCCTTCGCGACGCGAGTTGATCACGTTTGTGAAGGATCGCCCTGGCCACGACCGGCGCTACGCCATGGACGCAACCAAAATTGAGCACGAACTTGGCTGGCGCCCAAAAGAGACTTTTGAGACCGGGATTCGCAAAACAGTGCATTGGTATCTCAACAATCCAGAGTGGGTGCGCGATGTTATCAGCGGAAGCTACCGGCAATGGATTGAAACGCATTACTCTTGAGTGTGAACTGAACTGGACCGACGCAATCACTTCATGATGCCAGCCGCAAAAAACACAAATTACAAAGGAATCATTCTCGCCGGCGGTTCGGGAACCCGCCTGTATCCCATCACTCACGCAATGGGCAAGAGCCTGCTGCCGGTTTACAACAAGCCGATGATCTACTATCCGCTTTGCACGTTGATGTTGGCGGGGATTCGCGACATCCTTCTTATTACCACTGCGGAAGACGTGCAGAAATTTCAGGCGCTTCTGGGAGACGGTAGTCAATTTGGGGTAACCCTGCAATACAAAGTACAGCCGAAGCCGGAAGGCATTGCACAGGCTTTTCTTCTCGGCGAGACTTTCATCGGCAATAATCCTTGTGCTCTGGTGTTGGGCGATAACATTTTTTATGGGCACGATCTGGGGAAAGACTTACGGGAGGCGGCCAGCAGAAGCAAAGGTGCGCGAGTATTCGCTTATCCCGTGCACGACCCGGAGCGCTACGGCGTTGTAGAATTTGACGGCTCCGGACGCGCGCTTAGCATCGAAGAGAAGCCGCAGCACCCTAAGTCGCGCTATGCGGTAACTGGACTTTATTTCTACGACGATCAGGTGGTTCAGATCGCAAAATCCTTGAGGCCCAGCGCGCGCGGCGAGTTGGAAATCACGGACGTGAACAAGGCATATTTAGAGAGCGGGGCGCTGGAGGTTATGGTGATGGGCCGCGGAATGGCGTGGCTGGACACCGGCACTCACGAATCATTGATGGAAGCTTCCCTCTACATCCAAGCGATTGAAAAGAGGCAAGGCTTAATGGTGGCTTGTCCGGAAGAGATCGCACTTCGTTCTGGCTATATCACAAGGGAGCAAGTAGAAAAGACTGGCGCCTCCATGCGCAACAACAGCTACGGCGCTTACCTGCTCCAGTTGTTGCGGGAGAAAGTATTTTGATGCCAGCCTCGCCGTCAGCTTTTTGAAAATGGATTCGATTACAAAAATTAAGACATCGTTACCGGGTGTTTTTATCCTCGAACCTCGCGTATTCCGCGATGAGCGGGGATTTTTCTTCGAGAGTTACAACCAGCAATCCATGGCCAAGGTGGGCATCACTGAGCCATTTGTTCAGGATAATCACTCGTCCTCTTCATTCAATGTTCTGCGAGGATTGCACTATCAAATCAAACACGCGCAAGGGAAACTGGTGCGCGCGGTGGAGGGCGAGATTTTGGATGTTGCTGTCGACTTGAGAAAGAGTTCGAAGACATTTGGCCGGTGGGAAGCAGTACGGCTTTCGTCAGAAAATAAGCGCATGTTATGGATCCCCGCAGGCTTTGCGCATGGGTTTCTGGTCCTCTCCGCAAGGGCTGACGTACTCTACAAAGCCTCCGATTATTATTCGCCGGAGCACGAAAGAACGCTGACGTGGAACGATCCGCAAGTAGGGATTCAGTGGAAAGTTCAAGCTGCACCAATCGTATCCGCAAAAGACCAACGTGGACTGACGCTCCGCGAAGCTGAGACCTTCGATTAAAAAATCAATGCGAATCACAATTTTTGGCGCGTCCGGTCTTCTTGGCAAGGCGCTGATCCGTGAATGGGATAGGGACGTTGTGAGCGGACTCACTTCGCAAGACGCGGATCTGCGCGATGCGAAGGCCGTTCAGCGAGCGGTAAAGGAAACTCGCCCTGACTGGATTGTATTGTCGGCGGCCTATACCGATGTAGATGGCTGCGAAAATAATCGCGATTTGGCTTTCGCGGTGAATCGAGATGGCGCCGTGAACGTGGCGGCAGCGGCCACAGAATTCGGAGCGCGGCTTCTGTTTCTAAGCTCGGATTATGTCTTCGACGGAACCAAGAAGTTCCCTTACGAAACGGATGATGCGCGCAATCCACGGAGTGTGTATGGGAGAACCAAAGCCGAGGCCGAGGTTCGGTTGCTCGAGCTGACGCCGGATTGCTGCATTGCGAGGACTTCCTGGTTGTATGGCACGGGCGGAAAATGTTTCCCAGACACAATTCTAAAGTTGGCCGCGAGCCGTCCTGCGCTGGATGTGGTAAACGACCAGCGAGGATGCCCAACCTATGTGGTCGATTTGGCGCGCACGATTGTTCAACTGTGCCGCAAGAATGCCAGCGGGATTGTGCACGTGACCAACAGCGGCGATTGCACATGGTTTGAGTTTGCGCAGCAGATCGTTCAGCGTGCGGGGCTGAGCACTAAGGTCCGGCCCGTCAGCAGCGAAAAGATGGCGCGACCGGCACCCCGGCCGGCATACTCAGTTCTATCCTCAACCAGCTTGCGCCATCTCGAAATCCAAATGCCCTCGTGGCAAGACGCTCTTGATCGCTACCTCAGGGAGCGAAAAAGAGAGGGCGAAACAAGTTGATTTGAAGCTGCGCTGATTGCCTGCCTTCCGCCAGCCCTGCTAGGATTGCGAGGTTCCCGCCCGAGGATTTCGTGAAGGTCATCCAAAATTACATCGACGGCCATTTCGTGAGTGGTAAGCAGAACTTCGCCGACATAAATCCGGCGGATGGTTCGGTGATTGCACAGGTTTCCGAGGCGAGCGAATCTCAGGTCGATGAAGCTGTAAATGCGGCTCGATTGGCATTGCACGGAGAGTGGAGAGGGATCGGGGTCCGCGAACGCGCGGCGCGGCTGCATCGAATCGCGGATGCGATTGAAAAACGCTTCGACTGCTTCGTCCAGGCCGAAGTAGCCGACACCGGCAAACCCATATCATTGGCATCGAAGCTCGACGTGCCGCGTGCCGCGGCGAACTTCAGAGTTTTCGCCGATCTCCTTAAGACCTCCGGAATGGAAGCGTTTCAGACCGAAACTCCTGATAGAAGCAACGCTCTAAATTACGCGGTGCGGAAGCCTTTAGGAGTTATCGGCATCATCACGCCATGGAACCTGCCACTGCTCCTGCTCACGTGGAAGGTTGCACCCGCTTTGGCTTGCGGGAACACGGTTGTCGTCAAACCATCGGAAGAAACTCCAGCTACCGCAACGCTGCTGGCGGAAGCGATGCAGGAGGCTGGAATTCCACCAGGCGTCTACAACGTGGTCCATGGATTCGGATCAGGGTCCGCAGGAGAATTTCTTACTCAACATCCCGGCGTGGACGCGATCACATTTACGGGCGAGTCAAAAACCGGAAGCGCCATTATGAAGTCTGTGGCGAGTACTGTGAAGCCAGTGTCTTTTGAATTGGGCGGAAAGAATGCGGCAATTGTTTTCGCAGATTGCGAATTTGAAGCCACGGTAGATGGATTGGCGGATGCCGTATTCCTGAACAGCGGTCAGGTCTGCCTTTGCGCCGAGCGGGTTTATGTTGAACGGAAAATCTTCAGCCCATTTGTGGAGGCGCTCAAGCAAAAAGCTGAGAGCCTGCGTTCGGGATGGCCCTCCGATGAGAAGACTAACTTTGGACCGCTGATTTCCGCAGAGCACTGCAAGAAAGTTCTGTCCTATTACGAACTCGCGCGGGAAGAAGGCGCGAGCGTCGTGACGGGCGGAGGAGTTCCAGAATTTGGAGACAATCGCGACCACGGCTTTTACGTTCAGCCAACCATCTATACTGGTCTGTCGGAATCGGCCAGGTGCGTGAAGGAAGAGATTTTCGGCCCGGTCTGCCACATTACGGCTTTTGATTCAGAAGACGAAGCTATCGCGATGGCAAATGATACCAAGTATGGGCTAGCGGCTTCGATATGGACCAGCAATCTGAAGCGTGGCCATCGCGTGGCGCAGCAAATGAGTGTCGGCATTACCTGGGTGAATTGCTGGTTCCTACGCGATTTGCGAACGCCCTTTGGCGGCGCCGGGCTTTCCGGGATTGGCCGTGAAGGCGGGATGCATTCACTCAATTTTTATTCCGAACTGAATAACATATGCATCAAGCTTTGAGCGGTGTTGACAACCGATTATGGCTGGAACAGAGAGCAAGGTAGTCGAAGGCAAAGCAGTGCCGCGAGGCAAATATCCGCACATCAAGCGGGCCGGCGATTTCTTGTTTGTATCGGGGACCAGTTCGCGGCGTGCCGACAACACAATCGCCGGAGCTCGAGTTGATTCCCTGGGCACAGCGGGACTGGATATTCGCGAGCAGACGCGAGCAGTGATCCAGAACATCGAAGAAATCTTAAAGAGTGCCGGGGCGCAACTCGAAGACCTGGTGGAGATCTCCACTTATCTCGTGAACATCAACGATTTTGCGGGGTATAACGAAGTATACGGAGAGTTTTTTGGATACGACGGTCCGGCGAGAACCACGGTGGCGGTGCATCAATTGCCGCATCCGCATCTGTTAATCGAGATCAAAGCTATTGCTTATAAACCGCGGCTACAGGAGAAATGATGGCGTCGATAAAGTCCTTGAAGGCTTTCAACTTTCAAGCCTGGATTGAAGAAAATAAAGACAAACTCAAACCTCCGGTGGGCAACGCGCAAGTTTGGGAAGATGGAGAAATGATGGTGACGGTGGTGGGCGGACCGAACCAGCGCCGCGATTACCACGACGATCCCACGGAGGAGTTCTTCTACCAATTAAAGGGAAATATCGTTCTTCGCATCATGGAAACGCCAGGCAGGCCGCCGCTGGAGATTCCGATCAAAGAGGGCGAGATTTTCTTGCTGCCGAAGCACATGCGCCACTCGCCGCAGCGGCCGGCTGATACAGTCGGCGTCGTCATCGAAGTACCGCGCCCGGAGGGAAGCCTGGATGCATTCGAATGGTTTTGCCCGAACTGCCATCAGTTGATCCATCGCGCCGAGGTCCAATTGAAGAGCATTGTGAAAGATCTACCACCGATTTTTGATCGGTTCTACGGTAACGAAGACCAGCGTAAGTGCAAGCATTGCGGGACGATTCATCCGGGCAAGTAGCGCATGCCAGTCATCGACATTCACAACCATTTTTTCCCGAAGTCATGGCCTGACCTTGCGGCACGCTATCGCACGCCGGATTGGCCGTGGATTAAACATACGGAGCCGGGCAAAGCGGACATTATGGTGGGGGACCGCTTCTTCCGCCATATCTACGCCGCTTGTTGGGATCCGGAGGTGCGATTGCAGGAGATGGATCGGGATGGCATTGACATTCAGGTCATTTCAGCCACTCCGGTTCTTTTTGCCTACGACCGTCCGATCGAACAAGCGTTGGATTGCGCACAGATGTTCAACGACGCCGCGCTCGACCTTTGCAGCCGTGGAAAAGGCCGGCTGAAATCTTTTTGCCAGGTTCCTTTGCAAAATGTCGATGCGGCGTGCAAAGAAGTGAGCCGCTGCATGGCAGCAGGTCACCTGGGCGTGCAGATCGGCAACCACATCGGAAACACTAATCTGGACGATGCCGGCGTCGTGACTTTTTTGCATCATTGCGCGGACTCAGGTGCGGCGGTGTTGGTGCATCCGTGGGAAATGTTTGCGCCGGAGCGCATGCCGAAGTACATGATGCCGTGGACAGTAGGTATGCCCGCCGAAACTCAATTGTCGATCGTGGCGTTGATTCTGAGTGGAGCCTTCGATCGACTTCCGGAATCGCTCCGCATCTGCTTCGCGCATGGCGGCGGCAGCTTTGCATTCTTACTGGGACGATTGGAGAACGCATGGCATCACCATCCAGTCGCGCGGGGCGATTGCGAATATCCACCCAGCCATTATCTGAACCGGTTCTACGCGGATTCCGCCGTGTTCGATCAACGCGCACTGCAGTTCCTGGTAGGAACCATGGGTGCCGATCGAGTGCTGCTTGGTTCTGACTACCCTTTCCCGTTGGGTGAAGAACGAGTGGGTTCGCTTATTCGCCAGAGTAACTTGCCGCAGCATACCAAGGCCAAGTTGCTGGGCAGCAACGCAGAGCGTTTCCTGCATTTGAATGCCGACGCAACGGAAATCCATCACGGTGGCTCAGATGCAACTCCTGGATCTTCGCCGGTTGTCCCCAAACCCAACCAGCTTACATACAGTTCATATCTAAAAGTTCCAGAATTGCTGGAACTGCAAAAGCCGCAGTCCGCACCTCCGCACCACGACGAGTTGCTGTTCATCCTGGTGCACCAGACCTACGAATTATGGTTCAAGGAACTGCTGCACGATCTTGACGCCGTAGTGGCGAACTTGCGACGTGCGGGCGAGTCACAGCAGTCGCATGACGAAGTCTACGAAGCCGCGCGGCTGCTGCGGCGTTGCACCGAGATCACGCGAGTATTGGTGGAGCAGTTCACCATTCTCGAAACCATGCTGCCTACTCATTTTCTGGCGTTTCGCAATCTACTGGAGCCGGCCAGCGGATTTCAGTCCGAGCAATTTCGAGAGATCGAATTCTTGTGTGGTTTGAAGGATGAGAAGATGCTTCGCTATCACCGTCCCACGCCGGAGGGCTATGCAAGCCTGAAGCGCAGACTGGATGAACCTTCGCTTCACGATGTATTTTTCGGCGCTCTGCGAGCGCTAGGCAAGCTGAAGGAGCCAAGCGAGTCATCGACGGAGCGGGAACGTTTTGAAGCGCGCGCACGGGCGATTCACGAATTGTATAAAGATGAAAATCATCATCGCGACTGGATTGATGTTTGCGAGCGGCTGACCGAGTTCGACGAACTAATCGTAAGCTGGCGGTTGCGGCACATTCAGTTGGTGGAGCGAATCATCGGCGTCCGCATGGGAACCGGAGGAAGTGCGGGAGCATCCTACTTAAAGCTGACGCTGGACAAAAAATTCTTCCCGGAATTGTGGGAAGCGAGGACATTGCTCACTGAATGAAGATCGCGATGCCACTCGCATCAAACGTTTTTGCTTGACACTGCCATGCAATCCGTTCCCGATAAAGTCACTCTGATTGGCGCCGGCCTGAACGGCCCCCTGTTGGCCATACTCCTGAGGCAGCGTGGATTTGCGGTGGAGATTTTCGAACGCCGTCCCGACATGCGGCAGGTTCGCGTAAGCGGAGGACGGTCTATTAATCTTGCGCTTTCGACGCGCGGCATTCATGCCTTGCGCCAGGCTGGCTTGTGGGAACGGATGCGGAACATAGTCATCCCCATGAAGGGCCGGATGATGCATTCGGTCTCTGGTGAGCTTACCTTTCAGCCTTACGGGAAAAATGAAACCGAGGTAATCAATTCGATCTCGCGCTCAGAGCTAAATATCGCTCTCATGAATGCGGCTGAGGAACAAGGAGCGACGATTCACTTCCAGCAGCGGTGCATTGGATACGATCTAAAGTCCGGCATGCTGCGACTTCGTAACGAAGAGAGTGGCGACGAGGTCAGCCACGAAGCTCAGTTGGTTATGGGCTGCGACGGTTCAGCATCCGCAATTCGCATGGAAATGCTCAAGCTAAACCGGTTCAATTTTTCCCAATCTTATCTCGATTATGGGTACAAGGAGTTGACGATCCCCGCCGGAGGCAACGGCCGGCACTTGCTTGAGACCAACGCTCTACACATTTGGCCTCGGGGCAATCACATGCTGATTGCGTTGCCGAATATCGATGGCACGTTCGCCTGCATTTTATTTCTGCCATTTGAAGGGAACGACAGTTTTGTCAACTTGAACACGTCGTCCGACGTGGTCAAGTTCTTCGCAGACCGCTTTCCTGATGCGCTGCGTCTCATGCCGGCGCTGGGCGAGAACTATTTCATGAATCCAACCGGAGCGATGGTGACGATCAAATGTTCCCCTTGGCACTTTCAGGGAAAGTGTCTGCTTCTTGGAGATGCGGCGCATGCCATCGTTCCCTTCTTTGGCCAGGGCATAAACTGCGGTTTTGAAGACTGCACCTCGCTGGCTGCATGCCTCGATCGGCACGGGGCGGACAGGACGGCGGCATTCGCAGAATTCGAAAATGAGCGCAGAGCGAATACTGACGCGATTGCCGACATGGCCATTGAGAATTTCGTCGAGATGCGAGATCGCGTGGCCGATCCGCGATTTCTGCTGCGCAAGAAAATCGAACTCGCCCTCGAAGCCAAATATCCTGGAGTGTTTGTGCCGAAGTATTCCATGGTGACCTTCCACCGCATCCCTTACTCCGTCGCGCAGGCGCGAGGCGCTGTGCAGGACCGGATACTGGAAGGACTTTGCGAATCTGTCACTCGGATCGAGGATTTGGACTGGAAAAAGGCCGATCGGTTGGTGAGTCACGATCTCGTTCCGCTGGAGATCATCCAGTGACCGAACTGCAATTCGAAACTGGGGAAGAGTTCGCCGTTGCGATGGATCAACGCGATCCTTTGGCGGATTACCGCGGCCGCTTTCTTATTCCTCAACATGCCGGCGAAGGCTGCGTTTACTTGTGCGGCCATTCTCTGGGCCTGCAGCCACGATCCGTCGCCGCTTACATTCACCAAGAGCTCGAGGACTGGGCGCAACTGGGTGTGGAGGGCCACTTCCGCGCTGCGCATCCCTGGATGCCTTATCATCGGCTGCTAGCAGAACAGACTGCCGCATTGATCGGGGCGAAGGCGTCTGAAGTCGTGGTAATGAATTCGCTCACGGTGAACCTCCATCTGATGATGGTTTCGTTCTACCGTCCGACAAGGCACAGAAATAAGATTGTTATTGAACGCGGGGCCTTCCCTTCTGATCAGTATGCCGTGAAATCGCAGATTCAGTATCACGGCTTCGATCCAGCAACTTCGTTGCTCGAACTAAATCCGCGGACGGGCGAGAGCTGTCTGCGCGATGAAGATATCGCTGCTCTCATCGAACGGTCTGGAAATGAAATCGCTCTGATACTTCTGGGAGGAGTGAATTACTCCACGGGGCAGGCCTTCGATCTTAAGGGAATCACGCAAGCCGGGCACGCGCAAGGATGCGTGGTGGCCTTCGATCTGGCTCATGCGGCAGGCAACCTACAACTTAGACTTCACGACTGGGGTCCGGATTTCGCAGTCTGGTGCAGCTATAAATATTTAAATGGCGGACCAGGATGCGTAGGTGGCTGTTTTGTCCATGAGCGCCATGCGCATGCCGACGATCTACCGCGATTCGTGGGATGGTGGGGACACGATGAGCCGTCGCGTTTCGAGATGCCGTCAGAGTTCTACCCGATGTCCGGAGCGGAAGGCTGGCAATTGAGTAATCCATCCATCTTAAGTATGAGTGCGCTTCGTGCATCGATGGACATCTTTCAAGAAGCTGGAATCGAACGATTGAGAGCAAAGAGCATTTCCCTGACCGGCTACTTAGAATTCTTGCTCAATTTGCGCGCCTCTCCAGATTTTTCTGTCATCACCCCGGGAGAGAGTGAACGTCGAGGAGCGCAGCTTTCTCTGCGTATTCGCAACAAGGGACGCGAATTGTGCGCGACGCTGGCCAAAGAAGGAATTGTCGGCGACTGGCGGGAGCCCGATATTTTTCGTGTGGCGCCGGTCCCTCTATACAATTCTTATCGTGACGTGTACCGCTTTGCGCAAAGGTTCTCTGCGTTGATCGGCTAGAACTGCACAAGCCAGAGTTGGACAAACTAGATCTGCGCAGAAGAGACAGTGTACGGGCGGCTTGCCGGGATGCCGTATAAACGCTACAGTTAAACGTGATTTTTCGAATCGGCTTTCATGAGCACAGCGATTCATTAATGGGGATTACTGGATGACTAATGCGAAAACTTCTGCGCGAAAAACTGGGCTGCGGCAGAAATCTCAACTGATGTCGGCCTCAGAAATCGAACGCACACTGGTTCGCCTGGCATACGAAATTGTCGAAAAAAATGACGGAATCGAAGGCTTGGGATTAATTGGGATTCGGCGACGTGGCGTGCCGATCGCGCAGCGCCTGGGAAAGATTATTGCTCGCATCGAAAATGCTGAGGTTCCGGTAGGCACCCTGGATATAACTTTTTACAGAGACGACCTCTCGACGCTTGGGCCAAAACCTGTCGTACAGGAAGGGGAGATCGGATTCTCCATTGAGGACAAGAATATCGTTCTAGTCGACGACGTCCTGTTTACCGGGCGTACGGTACGTGCCGCGATGGATGCGTTGTTTTCCCACGGCAGGCCGCGACGGGTGCAGCTTTGCGTGCTGATTGACCGCGGACATCGCGAATTGCCGGTCGAAGCGAGTTTTGTTGGCCGCAACATCCAGACCACAATAAATGAAGTGATCGAAGTAAAACTGACTGAGATCGATGACGCGGAGAAAGTTCTCCTGATGGAAAAATAGGTCTCCGATAGTTTCCTCAAACAAGGCGAATAAAATAGGACGGCGATATTCCGCCGTCCTTAGTTGTTCTGGTCTCACTCTTCTGGCCGCCAGAGCTAAGCGATCTTGGTGCAAATTGCTTTGGTCTGCGTGTAGAGGCTGAGAGCATCGTGTCCCATCTCACGGCCCCAACCGGATTGCTTGTAGCCGCCGAACGGCAGTGCGGCGTCGAAGATGTTGTAGCAGTTGATCCACACGGTCCCGGCACGCAGGTATTCCGCAGTGCGATGAGCCTTGCCGATGTCCTGCGTCCAGACTGCGGCGGCGAGGCCGTATTCGCTGCTATTGGCGCGCGGCAGAATTTCTTCCGGATCGCTGAACGGCATTGCTGCCACAACCGGACCAAAGATTTCCTCCCGCACCACCTTCATGTCTTCATTCGTATTCACCAGCACAGTGGGCTCAACGAAATATCCTTTGCCCCCTTTCTTCTTTCCTCCTGTCGTCGCGGTGGCGCCTTCCGTGAAGCCAGCCTCCAAATAGCCGCAGACGCGGTTCAGTTGTTCTTCCGAGACCAACGGTCCCATCTGCGTCTTCGGATCGAGACCCGAGCCTACTCTGATTTTCTTAGCGTAGTCGGACACGCCTTCCACCACTCGGTCAAAGATTGGCTTCTCGACATATAGACGCGATCCGGCACAACAGCATTGTCCGTGGTTAAAGAAGATCGCGCTGGCTGCGCCAGGGATGGCGGACTCGAGGTCGGCATCTTTGTACACGACGTTGGGTGACTTGCCACCAAGTTCGAGAGAAACTTTCTTCAGGTTTCCCGCAGCGGCATGCACGATTAATTTTCCAACTTCGGTGGATCCCGTGAAAGCAATCTTGTCGACGTCTGGATGTGCGGCCAGAGCCGCGCCGGCGGTCTCGCCGTATCCTGGCACGATATTGACTACACCTTCGGGGAATCCTGCTTCCATAATGAGATCGCCGAGACGCAGTGCGGAGAGCGGTGTCTGCTCGGCCGGTTTCAATACCACGGTGCAGCCAGTGGCCAGCGCTGGTCCCAATTTCCATGCAGCCATTAGCAGCGGAAAATTCCAAGGAATGATCTGGCCGGCGACTCCAACCGGTTCGCGCAGCGTATAGGCCAAGTATTTAGCGCCCGGCGTGTAAGGAACGGAGATTGGAATTGTATTGCCTTCGATTTTTGTCGCCCAGCCGGCCATGTAACGGAACAGATCGACAGCAAGAGGAACATCGGCGCCTTTTGCGACCGCGAGCGGCTTGCCGTTGTCGAGACTCTCGAGATAGCCGAACTCTTCCGTATGCGCCTCCAAAAGATCAGCCAGCTTCCAGATGAGACGGCCACGTTCGGAGGCGGTCATTCGCCGCCATGGGCCGTGATCGAAGGCCTTGCGCGCAGCCTTCACGGCCTCTTCAATATCCTGACGGTCGCCTTCCGCCACCTGCGCGAGAACTTCACCAGTGGCCGGGTTATAAGTAGGAAATGTCTTACCGGATATAGAGTTGACCCATTTGCCGTTGATTAACATTTTGCGCGGCTTGTCGATGAAGTCCGCGACATCGGGATGAATCTGCGGGGAAACAGCGATGCCCATATGTGCTCCTTAGTGGACGGAAGTGAAATAGACCGGTTGCATGATTGGCCAGCCAGAAAGCCGCCGATAGGAATTAATGAGGGTATGCTAGCTCCGAGTGGAAACAAAAGCAATCCAACTCGTCCCGCTCAATACGGACAATAAAAAACGCGAGCTGCGTCCCAGGGTTTACAATGGCCATCGATTTCGTGCGAAAGCGATTGTTCCCTCATGCCCAAGAAGATACTGCCTGCGAGTACGCGGGCGAAACTGATGCAATCCGCCAGGAAAGTCATGAAAAATGCGCACGCGCCTTATTCGAAATTCCGCGTGGGCGCCTCCATCATTCTCTCCAACGGGAAGATTTTTTCCGGCTGCAATGTCGAGAATGCTTCTTACGGAATGACTAATTGCGCGGAACGCACTGCGATTTTTTCGGCCGTAGCCGAGCTCGGACCTAAGATCGAGATTCGCGCGGTTGCGGTGGTAAATGACCATGGAGTTCCCTGCTCACCCTGCGGCGCGTGCCGGCAAGTAATTTACGAATTCGGGCCGGACGCTACGATTTTTTTTGAAGGAGCAAACGGCCCGAAACAGGCCCACATCACCGAATTACTTCCGGAAGGATTTCGCCTGCAGTGAATTCCGCCCCCGCTTCAACCCAGAATTTCCGGGCCATCGATGTCATCCGCAAAAAGCGGGATGGAGCTGAGCTTTCCAACGCTGAAATTCAATTTCTTGTAAACGCCTATACGCTGGGTGAAATTCCTGACTATCAGGTCTCCGCCTGGCTCATGGCTGTGGTATTGCGCGGCATGACGCGCGCCGAGACTGCCGCTCTTACGGATTCGATGCTGCATTCGGGCGAAGTTCTCGATCTTTCCTCGTTGCCTGCGAAAAAAGTGGACAAGCATTCCACTGGCGGCGTGGGAGACAAAACCTCGCTGGTGCTAGCTCCCCTTGCGGCTGCTGCAGGGGTCACCGTTCCGATGATAAGCGGGCGCGGGCTGGGCCATACGGGAGGCACGCTCGATAAGCTAGAAGCGATTCCCGGGTTCAATGTAAATCTGACGGTTACACAATTTCGGCGAATTCTTCAAATCTGTGGATGCGCCATGATCGGTCAAACGGCGGAAATCGCTCCGGCGGACCGGAAACTTTATGCCCTCCGCGATGTGACTGGCACGGTAGAAAGTCCAAATCTGATTTGTGCCTCCATCATGAGCAAGAAACTGGCGGAAGGCATCGACGGGCTGGTGCTCGACGTCAAGACCGGCTCCGGTGCTTTCATGAAGAGCGAAAACGATGCGACTTTTCTTGCCGAGTTGATGGTTGAAACTGGTGAGCGAATGGGCAAAGAGGTTGTGGCGTTGATCACTGATATGGATCAGCCTCTTGGCAAGATGGTAGGAAACGCGCTTGAAGTTGTGGAAGTCGTGGAGGTGCTGCGCGGAGAAGGTCCGGAAGATCTGCGGAAGCTTTGTCTTGAGCTCGCAGGATGGATGCTGTATCTCGGGGGAGTCGCTGACTCAGTCAGCCAAGGGAAAAAGCGCAGTGAGAGATTAATCGCATCTGGCGAAGCGCTGGACAAATTCCGTCAAATGGTTGAATTGCAGGGTGGAGATCCGCGCACGATCGATGATCCCAAGAAGCTGCCACAGGCTCAACATACGACCACGATCTACGCTGTGAAGAATGGACATGTTGCTTCCGTGCAGTGCGAGCAGGTGGGCACGGCATGCGTGATTCTTGGCGGAGGGCGCGAACGCAAAGAGGATACGGTGGATGCGGCAGTGGGGATCGTGCTGCACAAAAAAGTTGGGGATGCCGTTTATATTGGCGAGCCGATGGCAACGGTTCATTACAATGCAGAGGCACGCGCGGAACGAGCCAAGCAGATGATCGAACAAAGTTATCGCATCGAGGACTCGCCGCCTGAGAAAAGGCCGTTGATCCATAAAGTGATCGGGAAGTCTGGAGAAAAAAACTGAATGGGACGCTACACCGGAATTCTCGGCCTTCTCACCATGCTGGCGCTAGCCTACGCTTTTTCCACGAACCGGCGGGCGATTCGCGTAAAAACCGTGGCCTGGGGACTGAGCCTGCAAATCGCCTTCGCCATCTTCGTCCTGCGCATCGATTTTGGCCGCCGTGCTTTTCAGGTCATGGGCGACGCCGCCAATAAGGTTCTCAGCTATTCTTTCATCGGTTCGGAGTTTCTCTTCGGACCCCTCGGCAAGCAAAGCTCGAACATCGGCTTTATCTTCGCTTTTCAGGTTCTCCCCGTCGTCATCTTCATCTGCGCGCTGTTCGCAATTCTCTACCACGTCGGCATCATGCAGATCGTTATCCGCGCCATGGCCTGGGCCATGACGCGCATCATGGGCGCCAGCGGCGCCGAGTCGCTCAACGTTGCCGCCAGCATCTTCATGGGACAGACCGAAGCGCCTGTAACCATCCGTCCGTTTCTGCCCGACCTCACGCGTTCCGAACTCATGACCGTGATGACCAGCGGCATGGCTCACGTCTCGGGCTCGATCATGGCCGCCTATTTCGCTTTCGGCGCCGAGCCGCGCCACGTGCTCAGCGCCGTCATCATGACCGCCCCGGGCACGATTCTGATTTCCAAGATGCTGGTCCCCGAAACCGAACAGCCTAAAACCGCGGGCACCGTCGTCATGCCCCAGAGCGAAGAAGAAAAAGAAAAGCAGGAGAACTTGCTGGGCGCCATCGCGCGCGGCACCGGCGACGGACTGCACATGGCGCTCAACATCGGGGCCATGCTGATCGCCTTCCTGGCGCTGATCGCTCTGCTGGACGGGATTCTCGGCGGCATTCACAACCACATCGCCTGGTTCCCAGCGAGCCTGGAAGGAATTCTCGGGGTCGTCTTCGCGCCTGTGGCCTGGGTCATCGGCATTCCTTGGCGCGACTGCCACGCCATCGGCAATCTTCTCGGCACGCGCATGGTACTGAACGAACTCGTAGCCTTTTCCCTGCTCGGACCGCAAAAGGCAGTTCTCGATCCGCGCTCTTTCACCATCGCTACTTTTGCTCTGTGTGGCTTCGCCAACCTCAGTTCCATCGGCATTCAGATTGGCGGCATTGGAGCGCTTGCGCCCAACAAGAAAAGCGAACTGGCGCGGCTGGGAATTCGCGCAATGCTGGCTGGAACAATGGCGAATTTAATGTCCGCTTCGATCGCGGGCATGCTGCTGTAGCTCTCACTGACGTTCAGGAAAGGGTTCCCGTGAAGCAACTGCTTTTCTCGCTCGCTCTGCTCACCATTGTGTCCAACATTTTGGTTCCACCCGCGGCTACACAAACTTCCCCTCAACGCGTAATCATCGACACCGACCCCGGCACCGATGACGCCATGGCCATCATCCTGGCATTGAATTCCCCGGAGTTGAAGGTCGAGGCGCTTACAGTCGTACCGGGAAATGTAGAGGCGCGGCAGGGTTTGGAGAATGCATTGAAGATCGTTTCGCTGGCGGGGAGATGTGACGTGCTGGTTGCCGGCGGAGCTCAGCATCCCTTAAATCAGAAGCTCATCACCGCGCAATTCTGGCATGGCAAGAATGGCTTGGCTAATGTCGAATTGCCGGCGACGAAGTGCAAGGCTGATCCGCGCTTTGGTCCGGACCTCATTATCGAAATGGTTCACAAATACCCGCACGAGATCACGCTCATTCCCGTCGGCCCGCTGACCAACATCGCGCTGGCTGTTTCGAAAGATCCTTCCATTGCAAGTCTGGTTAAAAACATCGTGATCATGGGAGGCTCCATCACTGGTGGAAATGTGAACGGGGCGGCGGAAGCCAACATCTATAACGATCCGGAAGCGGCGCAGATTGTTTTCAACGCGGGATGGATGGTTACCATGGTCGGCTCCGACATCGGTGAACGAACGCTGATTACGCGGAAATATCTCGGCGAGCTTCAATCGTCTCACGGTCCGCAGAGCGACTTCATCGCGAAGATTGCCACTTTTTATTTAGACCGCAGCGAGAAGAGTGGCTATAGTGGGGCGGCAATGTACGATCCTTTGGCGGTAGGAATTGCGCTGGACCCAACGCTCGGAACGTTAAAAGATATGCACGTGGATGTAGAAACCAAGGGTGAGTTCACTCGTGGAGAAACCGTAGCCAACCGCATGGGTTCGAACGAAAACAATGTGCTGCACGGCGATCACTACGAAATTGAAGGAGTGATCGAACTGAAGCCCAATGCGCGGGTATGCGTGGCTTCCGATGCGGACCGGTTTTTGGAATTATTCGTAAGCCGTATCAAAGGAAAATAGGCACGTTCCTACGTTCTTTCCTGAACAGGAAGTCGTGATGGCAGAACCTTCTGCCGTACAATGCAATTAAGATGACCGGGGAATATAAAAAGCTTAACGGGGCAGGCATCCGCGGGGCCGGTAATTTTGCCGATACACTTGGCACAAATGCAAAGGATGCGATCGCCACGCTCGATGGTGAACCTTTGCTCTCCAACCGCGGCGTGCCCCTGAATCTGGATTGGGTCGACCAGGTTCGCATCAATACCAGCGCGATTGAGCGGAGAGCGCAAACTCATGTCGCGCGCCGCACAGTTAAAAAAGATTGGCAGGCTGCGTGGCTTCTGCGCGCCATCACTTGCATGGATTTGACCACGCTTTCCGGCGACGACACCGACGAACGTGTGCGACGGCTGTGCGCAAAGGCGCGGCAACCCATCCAGCACGATCTCGCGAAGCGCTTGAAAATTGAAGAACTGGAAATCAAAGTAGCGGCGGCGTGCGTCTACCACCGGTTTGTAGAAACAGCGGTACAAGCGCTGGCTGGCAGCGGCGTTCGAGTGGCGGCGGTTTCCACGGGCTTTCCGGCTGGGCTCTCGCCAGTGGAAGAGCGCGTGGCTGAGATCCGTCGATCGGTGGAAGCTGGCGCGGATGAGATCGATATCGTAATCACGCGGGCTCACGTGTTCGGCGGGAAATGGCAACAGCTCTACGATGAGGTCGCCGAATTTAAACATGCATGCGGCCGCTGCCACATGAAAGCGATTCTGGGGACGGGCGACTTGCTCACGCTTCGTAACGTGGCGCGAGCCAGTTTGGTTGCGATGATGGCGGGAGCGGACTTCATCAAAACTTCGACCGGAAAAGAAACGACGAATGCGACCCTTCCGGTTGGATTCGTGATGACGCGAGCCATCCGGGAGTACGCCCACGAAACGGGCATGGCGGTGGGGTTTAAACCCGCCGGCGGAATTCGCACAGCGAAGCAATCGACGGAATGGCTGGCCCTGATGAAGGAAGAACTGGGAACGTCATGGATGCAGGCTGATCTTTTTCGCTTTGGCGCGAGCGGACTTTTAAACGACATTGAGCGGCAATTGGAACACCATGCCACCGGGCGCTATTCGGCGGATTACCGGCATCCCATTGCGTAGCCGAGGCTCTTAGGAAAGTGAAGAGTAGAAAGCGAAGACTGAATGAGCATCGCTGAAAAATTCGTGGCCATGGAATACGGACCGGCTCTGGAAGATCCGCAGGAGGCGTTACTGTGGCTGGATGGGCATAAGCGCCGTTTCGTACACTTCATCGGCGGAGAATGGCTCGAACCTGCAAATGGCGGGTTTTTCGATTCGAGCGATCCTGCAACCGGAGAGAAAATCGCTAGCGTCGCTCAAGGCTCCGCGGCAGACGTCGACGCAGCTGTTCAAGCTGCTCGAAAAGCCCTTCCGCAATGGCAAGCTCTAAAGCCGCACACGCGGGCACGTTTCCTGTATGCCATGGCCCGAGAGGTGCAGAAGCATTCGCGGCGGCTCGCCGTGCTCGAAACCATTGACAATGGAAAACCCATTCGCGAGAGCCGCGATATTGACATTCCCCTGGTGGCACGACACTTCTACTATCACGCGGGGTGGGCGCAATTATTGGAAAGTGAGTTTCCCGAATACTCGGCGTGCGGCGTGGTCGGCCAGATCATTCCGTGGAATTTTCCTCTGCTCATGCTGGCCTGGAAAATCGCGCCGGCACTGGCCACAGGCAATACGGTCGTGCTAAAGCCCGCCGAGTTCACTCCGCTCACCGCGCTGGCGTTCGCCGAGATATGCCAGGAGATCCGATTACCGGCTGGCGTGGTCAACATCGTGACTGGGGATGGTTCCACCGGCGAAGCGCTGGTGAAGCACAGCGGCATCGACAAAATTGCCTTTACCGGTTCAACGGAGGTTGGGCGCGCCATCCGTAGTGCAACTGCACACAGCCACAAGCGGTTATCGCTCGAGTTGGGGGGCAAGTCTCCGTTTGTGGTGTTTGAAGATGCCGACCTCGACAGCGCGGTGGAAGGCTTGGTGGATGGGATTTGGCTCAATCAGGGACAGGTTTGCTGCGCCGGATCGCGGCTGCTCATGCAGGAAAGCATTGCGGAAACGCTAACCGGTAAAATTCGCGAGCGCATGAGCAAGTTGCGCATTGGCTTGCCGCTGGATAAGAGCATCGATATTGGAGCAATCGTTGCCCCAGTGCAACTGGAGCGCATCCGCCGGCTCGTGGATCAGGGGGTAGCCGAGGGAGCGACCTGCTGGCAGCCGCAGACTGCCATGCCGGCGAGTGGACTCTACTTTCCTCCAACCTTGTTGAGCAATGTTCATCCGGCTTCGACGGTCGCTCAGCAAGAAATTTTCGGACCGGTGCTCGCCGCCATGACATTCCGCACCCCTGCCGAAGCGGTGGAACTGGCGAACAATACGGTCTACGGATTGGCCGCGTCGGTTTGGAGCGAAAGCGTTAATGTGTCTCTGCAGGTTGCGGCACAAATCAAGGCGGGAGTTGTCTGGGTCAATGGCACGAACATGTTCGACGCCGCCTGCGGATTCGGGGGATATCGTGAAAGCGGGTTTGGGCGCGAAGGAGGCCGCGAGGGTCTGCTCGAATATCTGGAGCCGACCTGGTTCAAACAGGCTCCTGCATTGCCGCAAGCAAAGCACGACAGCCATTCAAACAAATTGAGCGCGCCGCAAAACGATTCAATCCCGGCGGACCGATCAACCGATCGACCAATCGATCGCACGGTAAAGCTCTATATCGGCGGCAAACAGGCAAGACCAGATTCCGGCTACAGCTTCGAAGTACGCGGCTTGCATGGAGAACTGCTCGGTGAAGCCCCGCTGGGCAACCGGAAAGATATACGGAACGCGGTTGAAGCGGCGCATAAGGCGACAGGCTGGGCAAAGACAACGGCGCACAACCGCGCCCAGGTTTTGTATTACATGGCGGAGAATCTTTCGCTGCGCCGGGAAGAAGTATCCCATCGCCTGAGCGCGAGCGTGGGCGAGTCACAGGCAGCCCGAGAAGTTGAAGCCGGCATCGAGCGCATTTTTACCTACGCAGCGTGGGCAGATAAGTTTGACGGCGCAGTGCACAATCCACCATCGCGAACCATCTCCATCGCCATGAACGAACCGATTGGCACCGTGGGAATCATTTGTCCCAACGACACTCCGCTTTTGGGTTTTCTTTCCTTGGCGCTACCCGTTCTCGCGGTCGGCAACACAGCGGTCGTGGTTCCTTCGGAAACCTGCCCACTCATCGCCGGCGATCTTTACCAGATATTTGATACGAGCGACTTGCCGGGTGGGGCGGTGAACCTGGTCACGGGACATTCGTCCGAACTTCTGAAAACGCTGGCCGAGCACGACGACGTGGACGCGATTTGGTGCTTTTCGGATGCATCCAGCGCCACTGCGGCGAAGTCGTTTTCCGTGGGCAATCTGAAACAGATATTCACCAACGAGGGGCGTGCCATCGACTGGTTCGATCGAAAGCAAGGCGAAGGCCGCTGGTTCCTGCAACACGCGACTCAGGTAAAGAACATCTGGGTTCCTTACGGCGAGTAATTCCACGTTTTTCGGGGCTTTCCAGGATATTATCGCGCGCGCGTATTTTCCGGGGCACCGGATTGGAAATCCAACAGTAGCTTAATCTTAGCGATCACCGAAACTTCTTGACTTCGGAATAAGCGGCAATTTATAAGGCCTGTCTACGGTTCCAACCTGTCAGATTGCGACGCGGGATGCAGAGGTCCGCCCGCGCCAGTCAGTATGGGCCGCCGAAAGAGGTTTTGATGCTGCACAAGAAGGCGCTGCTCGGTGTCGTGTTCTTTTCGCTGGTATTGTCAGTTTCTCCATTCCTGTACGGCCAGGCAACCGGCAGCTTTTCGGGAACGGTTTCAGACAAAGCGGGAGCGGTAGTCTCCGCAGCGACTGTGAAAGCCACCTCACAGGAAACCGGCCTTTCGCGCGAAACCAAAACCGACGATTCCGGACACTACCTCATTCCGCTGCTGCCCGTCTCCCAATATACGATCCGAGTGGAATCACAAGGTTTCCAGGCGACCGAACAACGCGACATCCGCTTGCAGGTGGATGAGCATCGGGAAATCGATTTCTCGCTGGCACCGGCGTCCGTTACTTCAAGCGTCGAGGTGAGTGCGACGGAAGTTGCAGTTGAGACCGCGAATGCAACGCTCGGCCAAGTCATCACCGCCCAGCAGGTTGCCGATCTTCCCTTGAATGGCCGCAACTTTGTGCAACTGGCCACGCTTACTCCAGGCACCACCGCATCTACCAGCCCGGTCAGCTTCTTCACCAGCGCCGCCAGCAGCGAAGCGGCCACACGCGGATCGTTCTCGCTTTCCGTCGGCGGATCGCGCGAACAGGAAACCGACTGGCTGCTCGATGGCAACGATAACAATCAGTTGGATGAAGGCGGAATTGCGATCTTCTCCTCCATTGATGATATTCAGGAATTCAAGGTGTTGACCTATAGCTACTCCGCCGAATATGGGGAACGGGCGGGTCCAACGGTCCTGGTGACGACGAAGTCGGGATCGAATCAGTTTCACGGTTCGTTATTTGAGTTCTTCCGCAATACAGATCTGGATGCCACCAACTACTTCACTCGAACCCAGGAAAAATTCAATCTAAACCAGTTCGGAGGTTCGCTGGGCGGCCCGATTCAAAGAGACAAGACATTTTTCTTTGCAGATTATCAAGCCAAGATGCAGCGCGAAGGCGTGCCGTTCACCGGGTTTGTACCGACCACTGCCATGACAACGCCGGATGCGACCGGAGATTACAACTTCAACCTGGATCCGCTCGGCAATCCGCGGGGGCCGAACAACCCTTACGGATACGGCAACCTGACGAACCCGTACGCGACAGGTGCTGAGCCAACCACTTTCCAATGCCTGCCAGGATCCGCGACTCCTGAGGCAGTGCTCGCCGATGGCAGCCAGGCACCCGGCGCAACCTGCAACGTTATTCCGGCAGCCTTGATCAACCCGATTGGCGCAAAGGTAATTGCTCTCTATCCCACGCCTAATGCGGCTCCTTCCTCAGGCGGTTACAACTACGTTAACCTGCCGACGAGAAAGCTCAATGAAGGAACCTGGGACGTTCGCCTGGATCACAATTTCTCGAGTAAAGATTCCGCCTTCGCGCGGTTCAGTTACGATCAAGCGACAAACTTTGTGCCCGGCGGTTCGCCGACCTGGTCGGAAGCCAACGCTTTTGGCAGCAATCAACACATCAACAACCACGGACGTAACCTGGCGCTCTCGGAGACGCACGTGTTCTCCGGTAATACGATCAACCAGCTGAATGTCGGCTACAACCGGATTTTCAACCACATTCTTTCGTATGGCACAGGCACGTGCGAGGCGGCGAAGCTCGGCATCCCGGGTGCGGATCTGGGTGGTGCTTGCGACGGCATCACCGGTTATCCCGCCAGCCTGAACCAGTCGGATAAGGACTGCATCAGTTGCGGCTTGACTTCATTCCAAATGTCGAGCTACTTCTCCGTTGGTGATCGCGGATATGCGCCCTATCAGGGTGGAACCAACGTTTATTCGGTATCCGATGTACTGGATTTGGTTCGCGGCAAACACAACATTCGCTTCGGCGCGGTGTATCGCGCCAACGAGATGAATGTAAGAAACAATGCATTCCAAGACGGTTACGTCGTTGAGGATGGCGGGGCTACTGGCGACGATATGGCCGATCTTCTTCTGGGCAGCCTTGGGGTATTTGCGGCACACGATCAAACCTTCCTGGGGGGCACGACCGGTCGCCGATGGAAATTATTCCGGCCATTCGTCGAGGACGATTGGCGACCCACTCCCAGTCTTACCGTGAATCTGGGATTCGCATGGTCCCTCGCCACACCCGAGACCGAGGTTGAGAACCGGATGGCGAACTTTAACATTCAGAACCTTAAATGGTACGTTCCGAAAGGCAGTCCCACCTTGGCGAGTTGCACTGTCTGCATTCCCACGAACGGCCATGTCGGCGTTCAGTTCGATAAGACCGCGGTCGAACCCCGTATTGGATTTGCCTGGAAGGTGTTCGGCAGCGACGCAACGGTGTTCCGCGGCGGATATGGAATCTTGCATGATTCCGCCTGGAATCAAGGCGGGCAAGGTCTCTGGCAGAATCCGCCATTCTACGCGGAAGTAGACCCCTATCCGACAGGAGTATGTACTCCTTTTGGGAGCGTCGGTTGCGGTCTCTCGAACGGATTCCTTCTTCCCGCAGGCACTCCGTCTTCAACTCCAGTAGCCGGGGGTGCGGTCTTCAACGCGCCTGTGAACCCAGCCTCCTACACGGGAACCATTCAGTCTCAGAATCTAAATTTCAAGCAGGGGATGATCCAGCAATTCAATCTGAATATTGAGCGTCAATTGCCTGGAAACGTGGTTCTGACAGCCGGTTATGCCGGGACGCGCAGTTCGCGCATCCTGGTGAGCCAGGTAAACGAAAATATCTCGTCGCCTCTCGCGTGTCCTGGAAACGGCGCCAGCACGGTTCCCGGTTACACGATCGGCTGCGGCTTCCCCACGTTCCCATATGCGCTTCCCTACCAGACTGTTGCCAGCAATAACAGCGTAGGGCAGGCCCGCTATGACTCTCTACAGATCAAAGCGGAGACCAAGAGCACGAAGCATGGCCTGTATGCTCTTCTCGGCTACACCTACGCCCGCAACTTTGATTCCGGCTTGCCCGACGGACTCGGCACAAACCCGGGCGCATTATATTGGCCGTTGCCTGGAGCGCGGAAACTGGATTGGGGCTTGTCTGAGCTGAATCTCAACAACAGCTTCACCGCCAGCGTTATTTATGAGTTGCCCTTCGGCAGGGGCAAGCACTTCGGGGGCGGATGGGGCGGCGTTACCAATACAATCCTGGGAAATTGGCAAGTCAATGTGATTGAGAGAGCCACTTCCGGCTTCCCTCTATTCGTGGTTGATAGTGCAGACGAATCAGGGATCTACTTCTCGTATAACGGATTTACCCTGCAGCGTCCCAACGAGGTGGGCAATCCTAATCAGGCTGGACAGATAGCGGCGAATCCAACGTGTGCGGCGCCATCTCAAATTCACACTCTCACTCACTGGTTCAATCCGTGCGCCTTCGAGCAAGCACCAGCAGGCGAGCTCGGCACCGCCCCGCGTGCTCCGGTGTATGGCCCCAGGTTCGTGAATACCGATTTGTCGATAATCAAAGATTTCCCGCTATCCTTCCGGGAAAAAATGAATCTGCAATTCCGCGCCGAGTTCTTCAATCTGTTCAACCATCCTCAGTTCTACCTGGATGGCTATGGTGACAGCGGACAGCAGGACATCAATACAACCTCCAGCTTCGGGGTGATCAACAATACGGTGAACAACCCGCGGCTGGTGCAGTTTGCGTTGAAGCTTAATTTCTAGTGGTTCGGGGAACGCAGCTCAACCTGGAACTGAGGAAACATCGGGCTGAAGGATCGGAGGGACAGGATTCACCCTCCTTAGGTTTTTTTAGCCGAGGATCTTCATTGCTGCTCAGCGCTGTGCGCTTGATCGCGCAGCTGATAGACGAACTGCTGCACCTCGTGGTGCTGGCGTTCAATATTACGTTCTTTTTGCCCCGAAATTTGCTCATAGAGTTGCAACTCAGCATGGGCTTTGGCCAGGTCGCCGCTCTGGCGATAAGCGCGTGCGAGCCGGTAATGCGCCTGTTCGAGAGAAGGTGTCGCTTTAATAGCGTGGCGATAAGCGGAGATCGCTTTCGCCAGATCCTTTTGCTCGGAATAGATGATTCCCAACTGCAGATACGCTAGCCCGAGGGCTGGATCGAGCCCGACAGCTTTTTCCAGCAAGGATTTCACCTGCGGCAAGTCCCGCGTGTTCTCAGACGGCTTCCGACGCTTCCACAGACTGGCAGCATAATAATAATCAGCTAGCGCGTTCCCAGGTTCCAGTTTCGCGAAGCGGCTCAAAGCTTCGGCAACGCACGGCGATTCTTCCGTCTCGACCTCCTGCATTTTTCCGATCAGCAAATATGGATTGGGATCGCCAGGGTCCAAGTCCGAGGCTTCGCACAAACGCCGCACCGCTTGATCATACGACCCAAGCGCGTACCATCCTGCCCCAAGGCCGGCCAACATCCGGACAGAACGGGGAAATAATCGATTGCCTTTGTTGAAGACTTCGATTGCCGGCGCAGGCGCATGATGAATCAGCAGTTCCGCTCCCCAGGAAAATAGATTCGGCTCGGTCGGATTTAGCGTGGCCGCCTGTTCATACTCGCGGACGGCCTGAAGAGGATTGCCCGACTTCTCCTCAATGTCACCCAACAAGTGATGCAGCTCGGCAGATCGTTTGGGAGATTGGTTCGGTATTGTCAGCAGGCTCTGCACATTGCTACGGGCCGTGTTCAAAGAATCCGCCGACATATCACCAGTGGGCATTTTGCCCACCGAAGCCGCCTCCTCAGCCACAGCTTCCTTATTCGTGACCACGGCAACACTGGAACCGTGACCTCCCAGGTTCGTAGTATCGGCAACGCCGGCAACGCTAAAACGGATGTCGTCGGAAAAATCAAATTGTGTGGAAGAACGACTCAGAGATTCGTTAGCTTTGGAAGGATCGAGTCTAAGGTCAAGAGTTTTCGATTCTCCCGCCTTGAGGATGAATGGACCTAGTGTCGCAGTTCCCGCTCCCGCCGGCGTCGCGGTGGCGGTCAAGAAATAAGATCCCTCCTGAAGGGGCGAGAAGCGATAGACTCCGGCGGAATCGGTGCGAGTGCTCGACGGTGTTTTGCCTTCTTCTTTAAGCGAAACCGTAACCCCGGCAACCGGAAGCCCATTGGCGTCCCGCACCACGCCATGGAGCGAACTCGCAGTTTGACTTTCTGCTGCCAAGGAGAACGCGGCAGCCAACATCAAGTTATAAGTGGCGATGACGTAGAAGCGCCGCATAAAAAGCTCACATCCAACATCGAGTTAGCCCGCCAGTTTATTCGCTCTCGCCACGCTTCGCAATTGCGTCATTTCCGACCCACTTGCCGCGCTAGAAGATCAACGTAGGCTTCCGCAAGAAGTTGGTTCTCTTCGATTCCGAACTCCCTGAGCAATCGATCTGCAATCTTTTTCCCTTCGTTTTGACTCTGCCCCGGCCGCAACACCACTTCGAGTTCCAGAAAATCTCCGAGACCTTCCACCGAATCCAAGTGCACCCGCGTCTGCCCTACCATGTACAAGGTGCGAGTCTTCTTGACCACCCCCGCTTTACCGAGGGCAACTGCAAGAATCTCAAGCAAGGTCAGCGGATCGGGAGTACGGGCAATCGAATATCGCGACTCACGCACCTCGGCCGCATCCGCTCTTTCGTAGCGTATAAGCTCGCCACGATCCGGCGCGAAAATGCGGAGCTTCAACCGTCCGCGTTCGCAGGCAAAGAAAACGTCTTCCTGATGAATAATCTCCGGACCAGAATCGCACAGGCGGGCAGCGATCGCCTCAGTAGCCCGGCGGTTTGTCAAAGCAGCTTTAATTTCTATATTCGTCGGCATATTTAGCGAGACAGCTGTTCAAGCATGCTTTTCGCGGCTGCGCTTTCTGGATGCTGTTTGAGCAATGCGAGCAGCACAGTGCGAGCCTTCCCTGAATCGCCTTCAATGCCGTACACGCGAGCCAGATTCAAATAGGACTGATCGAAACCCGGTGCAACTCGAATGCATTCCTCAAAGCTGGCCACTGCCTTATCTCTTCTGTTGGTGCGGAGATAAAGGATTCCAAGATTATTCAGCGCTTCAGGATAATCCGGACGCGACTTCAATGCAGCCTGCAGATAATCGTAGGCCTCAGCCGTATCGTCTGCCTGCGCAAAGACCATGGCCAATCCGTAATTCGATTCGGCGTCTGTGGAACTTACTTCCAGCGCGCGTTCAAAGGATTTCCGAGCTGCATCCCAATTCTTCTGTAACCGATAAGCATTGCCCAAATTATTCAGAGCGATCAGATGATCGGGGCTCGATCGCAATGCCTGCTGGAAGTAATGAATCGCTTCTTCGGTCTGGTTTTCTTCCGTGGCGATCAGCCCAAGATTGTTCCAGGCATTGGCCAGCGTATCGGGATAGTTGCTACGAAGTTTTGTTGCCCGGTCAAAATTGTCCCGCGCTTCGGCTGTTTTTCGTTGGCTGAGCAAAGCGCTTCCTAAGCCATAACAGGCCTCTGCGCTCGATGGATCGTCTTGCAGCGCGAGTCGGAAGGATGATTCGGCTTGCTCAAAATAGCCTCGCTGGAAGTACACCGCGCCAAAGGAGAGATGGTTGCGGCCAAATTCGAAAGTCTCTGAAACTCCGGGGAACGGCAGCGCTCGGGCAAGTTTTTCTGCGCGAGTCCGGGGGATATTCTCTACATCTTTTTCGACCTGCTCGGGCTTTACCGAACCTTGATAGACCTTGACGATCTGGCCTTGGGCATCGATCAGGAACGATGTAGGCAAAGTCAGCTCGCGGCGACGGTCAAACAAATGGCGATAAAGAAGATTGTAGATACCTGCGACATCGTCGGATCCACTTACAATGGGAAATGAGAAACGACGCGGTTGTGGCAGTGCGAGCCGAGTGTTGACCTCGGCTGAGCCATCCATATTCACCGTGAACAACTGTAATCCGCGAGCAGCCCATCGCGAATATGCCTGATTGAAAGCATCTAAATCTTTCCTGCAAATTGAGGATTGCGAAACCCAGAAATTTAGCAGTACAGGCTTGCCGCGCATCTCGCTCAGTTGGCGCTTGCGCCCCTGGAAGTCGGGCAGAGATATTTCCGGAACAGGCACGGGCGCCAGGAGCCAGGTCTCGAATGTGGTGGGCAATGGTTCGAACCGACTGTCCGTGTTGGGAAGTTGCAGGTTCGCCACTGGCCGCATCTTGAACGGCTCAATTCGTAATTTCTCACTTCCCTCTTCTATCCAGATTCGGCGGTTTATGGGCAGATCGTGAAACTCCTGTTGAAGTCCGCTCGGCCAGTGGATCGAAACTTTGACCGGTCCGTGCGTTGCCCCAAGGCCGAAGAACAATTCCTTGCTGTGCTGAGAAAGAAAACCTGAGCCTGCTTGTAGCATGCGGATCTGGCGTCCCAACTCAGTTTCGACGGTAACCTCCGCTCCGATCGCGTCCCGATTGCTCCTGGTACCGCATAGTCGAAAAGCAATCGATGGCGGCAAATTTTCGATTCTGTTCTTTAGGACCCGCAACTGCGGCGCGTTGCGGTTCTTTAAAAATATTTCCTGCCTACCATCCTGATCGAAATCGGCAAGAGCGAAAGCCCGTCCATCCTCGATGAAGTCCAGACCCGCCGCCCCTGAAATATCGGAAAACGTTCCATCTCGATTGTTGAAGTAAAAAATATTCCTCTCAAACCCGCTCCAGGTCGCGTCAGCTCGAATGAGTTCGTTGATAGCGCTCCACCCTTGTTCATATTCGGCGGAGGATTTCGGCGTATCAGGGGATTTGGCCACGACTTGCCGCCAGAAGAAACTATTCAGGTCGTGCCGCGACGCGCCCGAGATCATGCCGTTTGCGATGTAAACATCAGGAAACCCGTCGTGATCGAAATCGAAAGCATCGCTCGACCATGACCAGCGACCCACGTCCACCCCGGCGAACGCTGTCTTGTCCTCGAAGGAGCCGTCTTTATCACCGCCTGCATTTTTAAATAGCGAATTGCCCATGGCATGCTTGCGATAGAGCGCCCGAACTTCCGGAGGCGAGTTTTTCTTAAACTGCGCTTGGGCGGAAATACGTTCTCCCGCGGCGGTCCACATATCGCCTACGTATAAATCCTGTCTTGCATCATTGTCGTAATCGAGCCAGCAAGCGCTCATTCCCGCGCCAACATCTTCGACTCCAGCCTGCGCGGCAACATCGGTAAAGGTCCCATTGCCATTGTTCCGGTATAGATTCTTGCGGCCAAAATCGTTCACCACATAAAGATCCGGCCAGCCGTCGCGGTTGTAATCGCTCCAGCCGCAGCAAAAGCTGTAACGGGTATTGTTCTGGTTGAGACCTGCTTCTGCCGTAACGTCGCGAAACGTGCCGTCGCGATTGTTCCGCATCATAAAATTCGGCGGTCCGTTTTCGGCGTCATGGTAAGGAACGGGATATTTGTACTGATCGGTTCCCTGGTAATAGATATAGAGGCAGAAATAAACGTCCAACCAGCCGTCGCGGTCGTAATCGGCGACTGCTGCGCCAGTAAATGTTCCCTGCGGAGGGTTCGCGAATTGAAACGCGTCCCGCTTCTGACGAAAGTTTCCGCCACCTTCATTGAGGAATAACTTCGGTCCGCTGGCGCCCACTAGGATTACATCCTGACGCCCATCGTTATCAAAGTCGGCAAAGAGAGCGCAAGCTGTGTTTTCCAGAAGCCCGAGTCCGGAGGATTCGGTGACGTCTTCGAAAGTTCCATCTCCTCGATTGCGATACAGACGATTCGGAAGTCCTGCGGGCTGGCAAACATAGAGATCGTCCCAGCCGTCATTGTCGATATCCGCGACAGAGACTCCATTATGCCCATAGATATCGATGCCGCAAGCGCCGTCGAGAACGGTTCGCCAGTAATCCGCTCCATGAAGTAGTTGAGCGGAATAGGAAGGATTGCCGGCGATGGCCTGCACCGCTATATCAACAAACACCGGAGAAGTGGATCGGCTGCGAGTTTCCTCAATTCCATGCCAGCTGCGCAACTGAAAATTGCCGTTTGAAAAGCCTTGCCATTCCAGGTCCCAACAGCCGACACGCTGTTCGCGGTGGAACCCCATTCCTTCGCCCACAAACTCGTAACGCACTCTGGTTTTTAAACCTCCAGGCGGAGAGCTCGAGTCAGCTGCGAGGCCTGTCACCTGGAGTTCCGCAGTGAAAAGCTTCGAGAAGGAATTAAACGCAGACCGCAAGTCCTCCAGGAAGGTGCTCCGTTGAAGACTCGATTGAGAACTGAAGTTGTTTTGAGTGATCTCCAGCGTTGGCCCCGAGCGCAGCACTCTTGACTCGCTCGGGTTTGGACGGAGGGACGACCCAAGGAAATCCTCTGCGAGACTCTTTTCGATTGGCTCAATACTTTGCGGGGACCGAAGCCATCCTGAACTCCATTCGGCCAGAATCGCCGCAATGCGGTCGTGATATATCTCCGTGACAAAGTCATCGTGCTCAGCCTGAACCTTGAGTAGTACAGCTTCAAGAGGACTCCGAGCACGATACTGTGGTTGCAGAATAAACGGAATCTCGGACGAATCCGGAAGGCCGGAAATAGAAAGCGATTTGTAGAAGAAATCCAGCCTGGGCAGGCCAACGGGGAGCATCATCATGGAAGCCCCCTGGCAGCAGCGGAACAGAAAGTTGCGGCGGGGTAAATCTACAGAATCCGACTTCACGGGCGTTAATTGTAACGGCTTCTGTACACGCCAACTCAGAGCTGCGCCCCCGCGAGAAACGGATGGAAATGCCTATAGTAGGAGGAAAGTAACAGGGGGTTGCAGGGTGGGTCAAGCAGCGCGGCAACGCACGGGCTGAGCCGTTTTGGAGGCGAAATTGAACTCGAGTCGGCCAAAGTGGCCAGATGGGACCGGCAGCGTTTCGATTGTGCAACCTGGTTGCACAAAGCCCGCGAGATGCCGAAAGAGCAGTTCAAGCAGGAGGTGGAGAAGGAACTCACCGGGAAGGAGACGGAGCCCTGGGAGATTACTACTTCAAACTCTACCAGAGCCAGCATGCTGTGGTGGAGCGAGCGATTGAGACAGCGGCTCTGATGCTGGGAAGCGACCGGTCGCGAGGCTACTGTTTGGAGATGATCTGCGCTGACTTCCTGGCGGGTGCGAACCTTGACCATGGCGATCCAGAGATGCTGCTGTTTTCGATGACGAGGTTCTTCAAGTTCCTGCCGGAAGAGCAGAGGCAGGCATTTTTGGAAAGCCTAAGCGAGAAGGTGTCGTGAGTTCAACAGGAACGAAACTTCCCCGCCTCAGGCTCGATTCCACAGCGTACGGGCTTCTTTGGCGCCAGGTGCTGATTCGTGACGGCTGGCGATGTCAATCTTGTGGATCGATGTCAAACCTGGAAGTTCATCACAAACAGTTTCGCAGCCACTCTGGGCCCGACTCCGAGCAGAATCTCAT
>Ga0209530_1000114_pt1 | contig 69794 bp, 69 predicted proteins | sample BlaSpr_A8_Ref_O1_FD_187987 | JGI IMG/M metagenome (GOLD analysis project Ga0209530, IMG submission 187987) | Forest soil microbial communities from Thunder Bay, Ontario, Canada - Black Spruce, Ontario site 2_A8_Ref_O1 (SPAdes) (version 2) | ecosystem: Environmental > Terrestrial > Soil > Boreal...
CGATTGCCCGGGGCACGCTGATTATGTGAAGAACATGATCACCGGCGCAGCGCAGATGGACGGCGGAATTTTGGTGGTAGCGGCGACGGATGGACCGATGCCGCAAACGCGGGAACACATTCTGTTGGCGCGTCAGGTAGGTGTGCCGGCGATTGTGGTGTTCTTGAACAAATGCGACATGGTGGACGATCCGGAACTGCTCGAACTGGTGGAACTGGAAGTGCGGGATTTGCTGAAGACCTATCAATTTCCGGGAGACACGATTCCGATAGTGCGGGGGTCGGCGCTGAAAGCATTGGAAGGCGACGCGAAATACGAAAAGTCGATCCTGGAATTGATGGAAGCGGTGGACAAGAGCATCCCGATGCCGGTGCGCGATATCGACAAGCCGTTTGCGATGCCGATTGAAGATATTTTCTCAATCTCAGGCCGCGGAACGGTAGTGACGGGAAGAATCGAGCGCGGCAAAGTAAAAGTCGGAGAGGAAGTGGAAATTGTGGGCTTCCGACCGACGATGAAGAAGACGGTGACGGGCGTGGAAATGTTCCGCAAGCTGCTGGACGAAGGGATTGCGGGAGACAACGTGGGGTTGCTGCTGCGCGGCACGGAAAAAGATGAAGTGGAGCGCGGGCAGGTGTTGGCGAAGCCGGGCTCGATCACGCCGCACACGAAGTTCAAGGCGGAAGCGTACGTGTTGACGAAGGAAGAAGGCGGGCGGCACACGCCGTTTTTTACCGGCTACCGGCCGCAATTCTATTTTCGGACCACGGACGTGACCGGAGACGTGAAGCTGCCGGCGGGAGTGGAGATGGTGATGCCGGGAGATAACGTGTCGGCGGAGATTACGCTGATCACGCCGGTGGCCTTGGAGAAGGGGTTGCGGTTCGCGATTCGCGAAGGCGGCCACACGGTGGGAGCCGGCGCTGTCGCCGAGATCATCGAGTAAATATGCCCAACGGAGAAAAAATTCGAATTCGTTTGAAGGCATACGATCACCGCATCCTCGATCAATCGACGCGAGAGATTGTCGAAACCGCGAAGCGTACCGGCGCAGATGTAGCCGGGCCGATTCCTCTGCCCACGGTTATCAACCGCTGGACAGTCTTGCGCTCGCCGCACGTGGACAAGAAATCACGCGAGCAGTTTGAAATGCGCACGCACAAACGGTTGATCGATATTCTCGATCCCACTCCGGACACGGTGGACGCGCTGATGAAGCTGGATCTGCCGCCGGGCGTGGACGTCGAAATCAAGGCTTTTGGACGAGAACACACAGGCAAGTAACGAACGCGAAATAAAAACGCGAAGGAAAGAGCGAACGAAATGGCAGTCAACGGCATACTCGGAATAAAACTTGGCATGACGCAGGTGTTCGCGGACGACGGTACCGCGGTTCCCTGCACGGTTCTGCAAGCAGGACCGTGCGTGGTAGTCCAACGGCGGACGAAAGACAAAGATGGCTACGACGCGGTGCAGTTGGGCCTGGTCGAATTCATCAAGCCGCAGCGCGTAAACAAAGCGTTGACCGGCCACTTCAAGAAGGCTGGCGTCGCGCCGCTGCGATACGTTGGCGAATTTCGAATCGACGATTCGAAGGACGAAGCCAAGGCCGGCGACCGCATTCTCGTAGATCATTTCAAAATCGGCGAGTTTGTGGACGTCACCGGAGTCAGCAAGGGCAAAGGTTTTCAAGGCGGCGTGAAACGCTGGCACTTCCGTGGCGGCGACGCTTCGCACGGTTCCATGTTTCATCGCGCTCCCGGCGGCATTGGCGCCAGTTCGTTTCCGTCGCGTGTGTGGCCCGGCCAGCATTTTCCGGGGCACATGGGAAATGAGCGCAAGACTTCCAAGAATTTGCGCGTTGTAAGAATCGATTCAGAAGAAAACTTGCTGCTCGTTTGCGGCGCGGTTCCCGGCCCGGCGGGCAGATACATTTTCATTCGCAAGGCCAAGCCGGCCCTGTAAAGAGACCACGACGATGCCCGTAGCGGACGTAAAAAATCTTGAAGGCAAGAAAATCGGCACGATCGACCTGGCCGACGATGTCTTTGGCGCGAAAGTAAACGCGCATCTGCTGCACGAAGCGGTGCGGCACTATCTCGCGGGCAAGCATGCCGGAACGCACAAGACCAAAGACAAGAGCGAAGTCAGCGGCTCGGGCAAGAAGCTTTGGAAGCAGAAGGGAACCGGCCGCGCGCGCGTTGGCTCGATTCGTTCTCCGCTCTGGCGCCACGGCGGCACGGTGCACGGCCCCACGCCGCGCAGCTATTCGTATGCGTTGCCGAAGAAAATGATTATCGGCGCGTTGCGCTCGGCGCTTTCGTCAAAGTTGGCCGAACAAAAAATGACCATTGTGGATGCGTGGGAGCTCGAAACGCACAAGACCAAACCATTTCGACAGACCCTGACGCGGCTCGAAAAAGAGACACCTTCGATCCTGCTTGTGGACAACAGCTCCAACGTGAATTTGGAACGCGCCAGCCGGAACATCGAAGGTCTGACGCTGGTACCGACGAATGCTCTGGAAGCGTACGATTTGTTGCGGCACGATCATTTGATGATGTCGCGCGAAGCAGCCGTGAAGTTGAGCCGAGCGCTTTCCGCGATGCCGCAGGAAGAGCCCATACAGATTCAACCAGCGTCGTCTTCGCCGGCAAAGCACGCGGCCGCCGAAAAGAGCGAGCACGCCAAGACTCCGGCGAAGGCGCATGCGAAAGTCCACGCCGCGCCGAAAGCCGCCAAGAAGCACGCGGCTGAAAAGAAAGAAAAGCCGAAGGCCAAAGCCAAGCCTAAGTCGAAAAAGGATAAGTAATGGATACCAGGCTTTATCAAGTGATCAAGCGGCCCATCATCACCGAGAAGGGTCTCGGCGTGAAAGAAACGCAGCATACCGTGGTATTCGAGGTCGCTTCGGACGCCACCAAGACGGAAATCAAGGAAGCAGTACAGCGAGTTTTTAAAGTGAAAGTGGACCACGTTCGCACCGCGAATTTTCACGGCAAGTTTCGGCGACGCGGGCGCGCTGAAGGGTTTCGAAGCGACTGGAAGAAAGCGTACGTGCGGCTGGCTGAAGGTGAAAAGATGATCGAGTACGCCGACAACATTTAGTTCCGGCGAGGTTTGGAGCGCAGTCGCTCCGAAGCAGGCAAGAGGCAACGATGCCACTAAAGACTTTTAAACCATACACACCGTCAAGACGTTTTCTCACCATGCTCGATAAGAGCGAGGTGACCAAACAAACGCCGGAAAAATCGCTGGTGGAATCCAAGAAACGCACCGGCGGACGCAATGCCCAGGGCGAAATTACTTCCTGGCACCGCGGCGGCGGGCACGCGCGGAAGTATCGCAACATTGATTTTCGCCGCGACAAGACAGGCATCCCGGCGAAGGTGGCTTCGATTGAGTACGACCCGAACCGGTCGTCGCGAATCGCATTGCTCCATTATGCGGATGGCGAGAAGCGTTACATTTTGCAGCCGGTGGGCTTGGAAGTCGGCATGACGGTACAGAACGGCGAAGGGGCGGACATTCTTCCCGGCAACGCCATGAAGTTTCGGCATATTCCGCCCGGGACCATGGTCCACAATCTCGAGCTTTTCCCCGGCAAAGGCGGGCAAGTGGTTCGCGCCGCCGGTGGAGCAGCGCAGCTCTTGAGCAAAGAAGGCGATCTCGCCCTGGTGAAGCTGCCTTCGGGTGAGGTCAGGCGATTCAGCGTTGAGTGCATGGCTACCATCGGCCAGCTTGGAAATTTGGATCACGAAAATGTGACCTACGGGAAAGCAGGTCGCACGCGATGGCATGGCAAGCGTCCCACGGTGCGTGGCGTGGCGATGAACCCAGTGGATCATCCGCACGGCGGTGGTGAAGGCCGTGTGAAGGGAAATCATCCGCAGACTCCGTGGGGTTTTCCGACTCTTGGTGCGAAGACTCGCAAAAAGCGCAAGAGCAGCAGAATGATCGAACAACGGCGCAAGCCGTAAGTTTGAAAACAGAGAGCAACCCAATGACAGCCACTCGAACATCACGACGGTCAACACGGCGGGCGCCAAGAAGGGCGGCCCGGGCGCGAAAATCTACTCCGCGGCGCGCAGCGAAACCGGCGGCGAAAGTAGTTTCGAAACTTACGCCCGCTCCGCAAGTGCAGCTTCGGTTGTGTAAGTCAGGCTGGGCGGTGATTGTGGAAAAGATTCAAAACGCGCAAGGGACCCGTTTCGTGTGTCCATTCTGTCCGCTTTCGCACCGCGTCTCTGGCCCGGTGCGTGGATTTAAAAAAGTTCGCCGCGCGCAGTGGATTAAGCTGCGCCGCGTGGAGGAGTAGGAAGCCCGATGCCGCGCTCGCTCAAAAAGGGTCCGTTTATCGACGACCACCTTCGTGTCAAGGTGGAAGCGCTAAACACCCGAAACGAAAAGAAAGTTCTGAAGACGTGGTCGCGCCGCTCGACGATTCTGCCGGACATGATCGGGCACACGATAGCTGTCCACAACGGCAAGAAATTTATCCCGGTGTATATCACCGAGCAGATGGTGGGACATAAACTCGGTGAATTTTCGCCGACGCGCACTTTTAAGGGCCACGCTGTGAAAGCGGCTTTGGAAAGGGCGGCTGCGGCGTCAGCTCCCGCTGGAGCGCCTGCCGGTGCCGGAGCGGCTGGCAGCGGCGCAGCAGCGCCAAAGGCATAAATGATGGCAACGGCGATACAGGCTCCGACGCAAATTGAAGGCATAGCCAAAGCAAGGTACATCCGCGTCTCGCCGCAAAAGGCGAGGCTGGTGATTGACTTGATTCGCGGTGAGCGCGCCGAAAAAGCTTTGCACACTCTGCGCTTCACGAAAAAGCGTGTAGCCAAGGAAATTGAGAAGACGCTGCGCAGCGCGATTGCCAATGCCGAGCGTAAAGCGGAAGACGCCGGCGAATCGCTCGACGTGGACGCGCTCTTCGTAACCCGCTGCTACGTGAACGAAGGCCCGCGATGGAAGCGTATGCGTCCCGCGCCGATGGGCCGAGGCTTTCGTTATCAAAAGCGTACCGCTCATATTGTTGTGGAAGTAGCGGAACACCACCGCGCCGCGGCGGATCGAATAACTGCAGCCGCCGAGGAAGCGCAAGCATCCAAGGGCGTGCGCGGAGCGGTTCGCAAGGCTCGCAAAGCGTTTGAGAAGCGCGCAAAACAGCAGGCACCGAAAAAGAAGAAGTAGGAGGACAGTTTGGGGCAGAAAACACATCCGTATGGTTTTCGGCTGGGCTACAACAAAGTCTGGAAGTCACGCTGGTTTGCTAAGCGCGATTATGCCGACTTGCTGCATGAAGACGTTCAGCTTCGCAAGGTGCTGAAGGATAAGTTGAAGTCGGCCGGCATCAGCGGGATTGACGTGGAACGCGCGGCAAATAAGCTGGTCGTCCGAATCTACACCGCGCGCCCTGGAATCATCATCGGGCGCAAAGGTTCGGAAATCGACAAGTTGAAGAGTGAGGTGCAGAAGCGCACCAAGCGCGAAGTGCACATCGATATCCAGGAAGTGCATCGTCCCGAACTCGATGCACAACTCGTAGCGGAGTCGATTGCGCTGCAGCTTGAAAAGCGCGTCGCATTCAGACGAGCCATGCGCAAGGCGGTAGATTCCGCGCTGCGGTTCGGCTGCAAGGGTATCAAGGTGCGCGTCGCCGGCCGGCTAAACGGCGCCGAAATCGCGCGCAAGGAATGGTACTTGCAAGGGCGCTTGCCGCTTCAGACCTTGCGAGCGGACATTGATTACGGCACGGCCGAGGCGCACACCACGTACGGCGTGATTGGCGTGAAGTGCTGGGTGTACCAGGGCGAGAAAATCCCGCAACGCGGCGGGAAAACCGGAACAACCTCGGAAGTTTAGAAGTTTAAGGAAACAGGTCCAATACCATGTTGATGCCGAAAAAAGTTAAGTACCGCAAGCAACAGCGCGGACGCCGTACTGGAAAGGCTTGGCGCGGCGGCTCGCTCGCGTTCGGCGAGTACGGACTGAAAGCGATGGAGCCCGCCTGGATTACCGACCGGCAAATCGAAGCGGCTCGCGTAGCGATCACGCGGTTCATCAAACGCGGCGGAAAACTTTGGATCCGGATATTCCCGGACAAGCCCTTCACCAAGAAGCCCGCTGAAACTCGAATGGGTAAGGGCAAAGGGCCACCGGAGCATTGGGTTGCGGTGGTAAAGCCGGGCCGTGTGATGTTCGAAATGGCCGGCGTGGATTTGGCGGCGGCGACGGAAGCGATGGCGCTTGCGTCACACAAGCTTCCGATTCGAACGAAGTTCGTAAGCCGGGCGGAGGAACTGTAATGGCGGGGCGTACTGCAAAATTGCGTGAGATGAATCACAGCGAGCTCGAAGTGCAGCAGCAGGAGCTCGCCGAGCAGATTTTTCGCCTGCGCTTCCAGCTTTCTACCGGGCAAGCGGAAGGTTTGAAGAAATTGCGGGAAGCGAAGCGCGATCTCGCGCGGATCAAAACTCTGCTGCGCGAAGCCGAATTGAGGAAAGCGTAATGGCGAACGAAACAGCAACGAAATCCGCGGCCGTTCAAGAAAACGCTCACGTACGTGGAGTGCGTCAGGAACTGACCGGCGTGGTGACCAGCGCGAAGATGCAGAAGACGATTGTAGTGAAGGTTATTCGCGCGGTTCAGCACCCTCTCTACCATCGAGTGGTGCGGCACGCGAAGAAATATTACGCGCACGATGAAACGGGCGAAGCCCGCGTCGGCGATACGGTACGGATTGTTTCCACCCGGCCGCTTTCGAAACTGAAGCGGTGGCGCCTGGAAGAAGTCGTGGCGCGCTCAACGCGAGCGTAAGCAGAAACTGAAGCGGCACTAAGGGAGCAAGATCATGGTTCAGATGCGGACATGGCTGACGGTGGCCGACAATTCCGGCGCCCGCCAATTGACCTGCATTCTCCCAGTAGGAGGAGATGCGGGATTGGTGGCTGGATTGGGCGACGTGATTACCGCCGCCGTGAAGGAAGCGACGCCTGACAGCCAGGTGAAAAAAGGCAAGGTGGTGCGCGCAGTGGTTGTGCGCACAAGGAAAGAGCACCGGCGCAGGGATGGCACCTACATCCGGTTTGACGATAACGCTGCAGTGCTAATCAACGATGCGGGCGAGCCGATCGGGACGCGCGTTTTCGGGCCGGTGGCCCGCGAGCTGCGCGAAAAGAAATTCACCAAGATCATCTCGCTGGCTCCGGAAGTGTGGTAGCGATGAGAGAACCCAAAGTAAAACCCGACGCGCACGGCATTCGGCACGGCGACATGGTGAAAGTGATGGCCGGCCGCTCGAAAGGCAAGAGCGGGAAAGTGCTGGCGGTGAATCTGTGGAAGAACACGGTCACGGTCGAGCACACGAACATGATCAAGCGCCACACGCGCCCGAATCCGTCGAAGAACATTAAGGGCGGCATCCTCGAGCGGGAAGGACCGATTCACGTTTCCAATGTGATGCTGCTCTGTCCGGGATGCGGGAAACATACCCGCGCAGGACATACCACGCTGCCGGACGGCACCAAAGTGCGCACTTGCCGCCGCTGCGACACGACTTTTGAGAGCTAGAGGCCGAGAGAAGAAATGATTACGCGTCTGCATGAAAAGTACCGAAAAGAAGCCATCCCGGCGCTTTCGAAGCGTTTCGGGTACACCAATACGATGGCCGTCCCTCGTGTTTCGAAGGTGACGGTTAACATCGGCATGGGCGAGGCGAGCGCGAATGTGAAGCTGCTCGACACCGCCGTAGCCGAGCTCGGGCAAATTGCCGGGCAGAAGCCGGTGATTACCCGCGCCAAGAAGTCGATTGCGAATTTCAAGATTCGCAAAGGCATGCCCATCGGCTGCATGGTCACGTTACGCGGCGAGCGCATGTACGAATTTCTCGACCGCCTCTCGGCGATCGTTCTGCCGCGTGTTCGCGACTTCAAAGGTCTGCCGCCGAATTCGTTCGATGGCCGCGGCAACTACACCATCGGCATTAAGGATCAACTGGTTTTCCCGGAGATCGATTACACCCGGGTGGACAAAATCAAGGGCATGAACGTCACTATAACCACCACCGCACGAAACGACGAAGAGGGGCGCGAGCTGTTGAAGCTGCTCGGCGTTCCTTTCCGGGCGTAAGGGGAGCGACAAAGCATGGCGCGTACCAGTCAGTTCGCGAAGATGAAGAAGAAGCTGAAGTACAAGATCCGTAACCGGAACCGTTGCCGGATCTGCGGACGTCCGCGCGGGTTTCTCCGCAAGTTTGAAATGTGCCGCATCTGTTTCCGCGGACACGCGCTCAAGGGAGAAATTCCCGGCGTGGTGAAGGCTAGCTGGTAAGGAAGGAAGAATGACCACCGATCCCATTGCTGATTTGTTGACGCGAATTCGAAACGGTTCGCGGGCGAAGCATTCGCGAGTGGATATGCCTTCGTCGAAGCTGAAGATTGAATTCGCGCGCATTTTGAAGGACGAGGGTTACCTCGCGAATTACAAAGTCGTGGAAGAGCAGAAGGGAAAGAAAACGCTGCGCTGCTTTCTGCGCTACACGCCGGACCGCCGCAGCGTGATTACGGACCTGAAGCGCATTTCGCGGCCGGGATCGCGGCGCTACATTCCGAAGACCGGGATTCGTCCCGTAGTCGGCGGGATGGGTATTTCAATACTGTCCACGCCCCGCGGATTGATGACCGGGCAGTCGGCGCGCAAGGCCGGCGTCGGCGGCGAAATAATGTGCGAAGTTTGGTAGGGATTTCGTAACCCAGAGGATTTGAGAGAGCTATGTCGCGAATTGGAAATAAAATAATTCCGGTACCGTCCGGCGTAAAAGTGCAGATCAAAGCCGATGCCGTCGAAGTGCAGGGCCCCAAGGGCAAAATGCATGTGCCCGTGCCGCGCGGAATCTCCTTCGAACAGAAGGACGGCATTCTCGTCGCCAAGCGCGAGTCTGACCAGCAACGCGCATTGCACGGTCTGGCGCGGGCTCTGGTGGCCAATGCGGTCACCGGCGTCACCACCGGATTCAAGAAGGATCTCGACATCGTAGGCGTCGGGTATCGCGCCGAAGTGAAAGGCAAGAACGTGGTGCTGGCGCTGGGATACTCGCATCCAATTGAGTTCCCGATTCCCGAAGGCATCTTGATCGCGGTGGAAAAGCAAACGCACATGTCGGTTTCGGGTGCAGACAAGAATCAAGTGGGACAAGTAGCGGCGAATCTTCGCGCGTTGCGCCCGCCCGACCCGTACAAGCAGAAGGGCATTCGCATCACGGGCGAGCGGTTGAAGAAAAAAGCCGGCAAGGCTGGCGCGAAGTCGGCGTCCGCTTAGCCCGGAGGGAGAACTAGAATGGCAGCACCGGTCCGAAGATTATCGCGGGAAGCGCACCGTCGCCGGATTCACGTCCGGACGCGCCAGACGCTTTCAGGAACCTCCGAGCGGCCGCGCCTTTGCGTGCATCGCTCCACCAAGCATATTCGCGCACAGGTGGTGGACGATCAAACCGGCCGCACTCTCGCCTCGGCGAGCTCGCTCGACGGAGAAGTCAAAAAGCTGATCAAGGGTGGCGGGAACATCGCCGCCGCGAAAATCGTCGGTAAAGCAATAGCCGAGCGCGCACGCGATAAAGGTGTCGAAAAAGTTGTTTACGATCGCGGTGGTTACCAATATCACGGCCGCGTGAAAGCGCTTGCCGAAGCAGCCCGTGAGGCGGGCCTGAAGTTCTAACAATTATGCCGAAACAAGAGCTCAAAGATACGCTTTCAGTTCGCCGGCTGGTAGAAACCAACCAGGCGAACCTCAAGGATCAAGTGGTTTCGATCAACCGCTGCACGAAAGTGGTGAAGGGCGGCAAGAACCTCAGCTTCTCTGCGCTCGTGGTAGTAGGCGATCAGGGCGGCCACGCCGGATTTGGCATGGGCAAAGCGCGCGAAGTCCCCATGGCCATCCGCAAAGCCATCGAAGCCGCGAAGAAGAACATGGTGAAGCTGAATCTAAAAGGCACAACGATTCCGCACCAGGTTCTCGGAAGTTACGGTTCCGGCCAGGTTCTATTGAAGCCCGCTCCCGAAGGAACCGGCGTGATTGCGGGCGGTCCAGTCCGCGCAGTGATGGAGGTTGCGGGAATCCAGAACGTGTTGACGAAGTCCCTGGGCACCTCGAATCCGCATAACGTTATCAAAGCGACGTTCGACGCGCTTTTGCACCTGAAAGACGCTGCGAAAGTAGCCGAAAATCGCGGCAAGGGAGCGGAAGAGCCGGCCTCTTAGCCGCTGCTCCCGAAAAAGACAATGACGCCGACCAAGAAAAAATCAGCAGGCAAGTCCGATAAGCAGTCGGGCACTCTGAAGATCAAGTGGGTCGTAAGCTTTATCGGTTGCCCTCGCGGGATGCGCCAAACGATTCGCGGTTTGGGTTTCCGCCGGATGCAGCAAGTGGTGGAGCACCCCGACAACCCTTCGATTCGCGGCATGATCGCGAAAGTTCATCATTTGGTTAGGATTGAGGAATAAGCATGGCCATTAAACCGACACTTTCTAATTTGAAACCTCCGCGCGGCTCGCGTCATCGAAAGGTGCGCGTGGGCCGCGGCATGGGCTCAAAACTCGGCAAGACTTCGGGCGCGGGCAACAAAGGCCAGCAATCCCGCCGAGGTTATTCCCGGCGCGCCGGCTTTGAAGGCGGCCAGATGCCGCTGCACCGGCGTTTGCCGAAGCGCGGATTTTCAAGTCCGTTTCGGAAGGCGTACGCGGTCGTCAATGTGGAAAGCTTGAACGTGTTTGAAGACGGTGAAACTATCTCGCCGGATTTGCTGTTCGGCCGCGGAATCGTCCGCGTCCAGCGCGAAGCATTAAAGATTTTGGGCAGCGGAGATTTGAAGGTGGCGCTGACGGTGCAAGCTCACGCGTTCAGCAAATCGGCGGAAGAAAAGATTACAGCCGCCGGAGGAAAATTCGAAGTCATAAAATGAACCCGCTACGAAAGCTTGTCGAGGCCTTTCGAAATATTTTCAGCACGCCGGATCTGCGTAATCGAGTCTTGTTTACGCTGGCGTTGCTGGGAGTGTATCGGCTCGGCGCGTTCATTCCCACGCCGGGAATCAACACCGCCTTGCTCCAACAGCTTTTCGAACAGGGCCGCGGTTCGGTTTTGGGCATCATCGATCTGTTCAGCGGCGGCAATTTCCGCAGGCTCACGATTTTCGCGCTGGGCATCATGCCGTACATCACCGCCTCGATTATTTTGCAGTTGATGGTGGTGGTGTGGCCTTACCTCGAGCGATTGCAAAAAGAAGGCGAACTCGGGCGCCGCAAGATTACGCAATACACGCGCTATTTGACGATCATATTGAGCGCATTTCAGTCGTTTACCATCGCCGAGACGTTGACGCGCCAGAATATGGCCGGCCAGGCGCTGGTTTATCATCCCGGCCCGCGCTTCATCATGATGACGATGCTCACCCTCACCACGGGTTCCGCATTCATCATGTGGCTGGGCGAGCAAATCAGCGATCGCGGGATCGGCAATGGAATGTCGCTCATCATCTTCGCCGGCATCGTGGTTGGTTTGCCGCGCGCCGTGGGCGATCTCTGGGACAAAGCCAAGACGCAGCAGTGGGGCTCGTTCACTCCCATTGCGCTGATTGGTTTGATTGTCCTGATGTTAGGGGTCGTGGCTTTTATCGTGTTCGTCGAGGGCGGCCAGCGGCGAATTCCTGTCCAGTACGCTAAACGCGTGATGGGGCGCAAAGTAATGGGCGGGCAAATGACGTACCTGCCTTTGCGCGTGAATTCAGGGGGCGTGATTCCGCCGATTTTTGCGAGCTCGCTGCTGACCTTTCCGCAGACGCTGGCGCTGTTTTTTCAGAGCAAGTCGCCTTTTTTTGGAAGGCTGGCGAATCAGATCAAGTGGGGCGAGCCGCTGTACACGCTGATTTACGTGACGCTCATCATCTTTTTTGCTTTTTTTTACGTGGGCATCATTTTCAATCCCACGGAGCTAGCGGACAATATGCGCAAATACGGGGGCTTCATACCCGGAATTCGCCCAGGGCGGAACACGTCTGAGTATATAAATCGCATTTTGACGCGCTTGACCTTTGTCGGCGGAGTTTATCTTGCGATCGTTTGCTTGCTGCCGGAATGGATGATTTCCGGCATTCACTTGCAGCACTTGTGGCTCGTGGGCAATTGGTTCGATCAGCATATGTGGCGATTTGTGCTCGACGGCTTGAACGTGCAGTTCTATTTTGGTGGCACCTCGCTGCTGATCGTTGTTGGCGTGGCCATGGATACGGTGCAACAGCTCGAAGCCCAGCTCGTCATGCGGAATTATGACGGGTTTGTCCGCAAGGGCCGGGTGCGAGGCCGTCGCAGTTAATGACGGCTCGGTGGCGGTGTGCATGACGCTCAAACGGGCGTTGATTTTCTTAGGGCCGCCAGGAGCCGGTAAAGGCACTCAAGCCACGCGTGCCGCGAAACACTGGGGCGTGCCGCATCTTTCTACTGGCGACATGCTGCGCGATGCCGTAACGCGCGGCACCGAGCTGGGTCGGCTGGCCAAGCCGATCATGGAACGCGGCGAGCTGGTGCCGGACAATATTGTGATGGGCATGGTCGAAGAAAGGCTGGCGCGGCCGGATTGCGCTGAAGGATTTATCTTCGACGGTTTTCCGCGCACCGTTCCGCAGGCGGAACAGCTTGATTTGATTCTCAAGCGGAGCGGCTTCGGGAAACCGCTGGTGATCGAGTTTCACGTGAGCTACGACATGCTAGTGCGCCGCGTGTCGGGTCGTTGGACGTGCAGCGTTGGCGGCGAGACTTACAATATTTACGAGCATCCGCCGAAAGTGCCGGGGATTTGCGACGTGGATGGCGGAAAATTGATTCAGCGGTCGGATGACACCGCGGAGATCGTGAGAGAGCGTCTGGCAGCTTACGAGCGCAAGACGAAACCGCTGGCGGATTACTACCGCAAGAACGGTGTGCTGGAAACGGTGGATGGTTCGAAGAGTGTGGAAGAAGTCAGTCGTGCACTGAGTGAGATTTTCGCGCGCGCGGCGGGGCGAGATGGTCATCTGTAAATCGCCGAAAGAACTTGAAAAGATGTACCAGGCCGGGCAGATCGTCTGGGGTGCGCTTGAGAAGATGCGCACCATCGTTCGGCCGGGCATCTCGACGAAGGAGCTCGACGAGTTTGCCGAAGCCTTCACCGCGGAGCATCATGCGCGGCCGGCTTTCAAAGGATATCGCGGATATCCGGGTTCGGTGTGCACTTCGATCAATCAGGAAGTGGTGCACGGCATTCCGTCGTCGAAGCGGAAAGTTCGCGAAGGGGACATTTTGTCCATGGATTTCGGCGTCGAGCTGGACGGTTATTTTGCCGATGCGGCGCTGACGGTTCCGGTGGGAAAAGTTGCTCCGGAACGTCAGAAGCTGCTGCGAGTGACGCGCGAATCGCTGGAGCAGGGAATCGAAAAGATTCGGCCCGGCAATCGCCTCGGTGATGTTTCGGCCGCGGTGCAACAGTGGGTCGAAAAGAACGGTTTCTCTGTGGTGCGTGAGTTTGTGGGACACGGTATCGGAACGAAGATGCACGAGGACCCGCAAGTTCCGAACTACGGTTCGGCGGGACAAGGCGCCAGGCTTCAAGAGGGCATGGTGCTGGCCATCGAACCGATGGTGAACACCGGCGGCCCGGGCGTGCGGATCCTGGAAGATGACTGGACCGCGGTCACGACGGATGGCAGTGATTCAGCGCATTTTGAGCATACCGTCGCTGTCACCGCCAAGGGACCTTGGATTTTGACGCGGCCGCGCGAAGCCAGCGGCCCGTGCTGGTAACGAAGACTCATATTCTATTGAGCTTGAAATAGGAGCACATGATTAGAAGGCCAGAGCCGGAAAAAAAGAAATCGACCGAAGGCAGCGGGAAAGAAGATGCCATCGAAGTAATGGCCACGGTGGTCGAGCCGCTTCCCAACGCTATGTTCCGCGTGGAGCTGGAGAACAAGCATCAGGTGCTGGCCCACATTTCGGGAAAGATGCGCAAGAATTTTATCCGCATCCTGCCCGGAGATCGCGTGGCGGTGGAGCTTTCGCCGTACGATCTTACGCGTGGTCGGATTGTGTACCGGTATAAGTAGAAAGCGTCACACGCAAAAAGGAAACGAAAATGAAAGTCAGGGCCTCTGTAAAGAAAATCTGCATGAAGTGCAAAGTCGTTCATCGGCGCGGCGTGGTGCGCGTGATCTGTGTAAACGCGAAGCACCGCCAGCGTCAGGGCTAGAAACAGGGAGAATACGAAATGGCGCGTATCGCAGGTGTTGATTTACCGCCGAACAAGAGGTTGTGGGTTGGACTGACGGCCATTTACGGTATTGGCCAGCAGCGCGCCCGCTCGCTCGCGGCACAAGCGAAAGTGGATCCGACCAAGAAGATTAAAGATCTGACGGAAGAGGAAGTGGCGCATCTGCGCGCCGCCATCGAAGCCGAAGGTGGGGTCGAAGGCGATCTCCGTAAACAAACACAGATGAACGTGCGCCGGCTGATTGAAATTCAGTGCTACCGCGGCTTGCGTCACCGCCGGAACCTTCCGGTGCGCGGCCAGCGCACGCACACGAACGCGCGTACCCGCAAAGGCCCGCGGAAGGGCGCTGTGGCGGCTAAGAAGAAAACAATGGCGCGCAAGTAACATCGAAGGCGTAAGGAAAATAGGAGAGACACGAGCGTGGCAAAAGAACCTAAAGACGCAGCGGCTGCACCAGAGGGAGCAGCTGCGAAAAGTTCGAAGCGCAAGAAGGAATTTCGCAAGAAGAAGGAAAAGCGCATCGTTCCGCACGGAGTGGTGTGCATTCAAGCGACGTTCAATAATACGATTATCACTCTTACCGATCCGGACGGCCGCGCCGTGAGCTGGTCTTCGGCGGGTTCCGTGGGTTTCAAGGGATCGCGCAAGGGTACGCCGTACGCCGCGCAGCAAGCCGCGATGACCGCCGCAGGCGTGGCTCGCGACCAGTACGGAATGAAATCCGTGGAAGTTCGCGTGAAGGGTCCGGGCGCGGGACGCGAATCAGCAGTTCGCGCGCTGGCATCTTCGGGCTTGCACATCAACGCGATCAAAGACGTGACGCCGGTGCCGCACAACGGCTGCCGTCCGCCGAAGCGCCGCCGCGTATAGCACGCAAACAGATTTGGAAGTTTCAGAAAAGGAGACAAGGCTTTGGCAAGACATCGTGAAGCAGTTTGCCGCTTGTGCCGCCGGGAAGGGATGAAACTCTTCCTGAAGGGACTGCGGTGTTTTACTGAAAAATGCGCCATCGAGAAGCGCAATTTCGTTCCGGGGCAGCATGGCCAGTCCCGCCGACCCAAAATGGTGGGCTACGGAATCCAATTGCGCGAAAAGCAGAAGGTAAAGCGCACCTATGGGTTGCTCGAACGGCAGTTCCGCACCTATTTCGAAAAGGCGGAACGGACCAAAGGTCCCACGGGCTCAAACCTGATGGTTACACTCGAACGCCGTCTCGATAATGTGGTCTACCGCATGGGCCTGGCGGGTTCGCGTTCGCAGGCACGCCAGCTCGTACTGCACGGCCACATTCGCGTCAAGGGACACAAAGTCAACATCCCAAGCTATCTGGTCCAAGTGGGCGAGGATATCGCGCTCAAGGAAAAGATGCACCAGAACACCATGGTGCTCGAAGCCCGCAACCTGGCGAATAGCCAGGGCGTGGCTCCGTGGCTTGATATTGACCGCGAAAATTTCAAAGCGCGTGTAGTGGCGATGCCTCGCCGCGAAGACGTGCAGACGCCGCCGATGAACGAGCAGCTTATCGTCGAGTTGTACTCGAAGTAGCGCGTAAAAGATCTTCAACGTTGAACAGTTTGTGGGTTCGCTGCGGGCGAACCAGGAGGAATGTCGCATATGTGGAAGGGATTCCAGAAACCAAAGCGGTTGGCAGCAGAACCGGAAACACTTACGGACAAATTCGGGAAATTCTCCGCGCAGCCTTTTGAGCGCGGGTGGGGAACTACGGTCGGCAATTCATTGCGCCGGGCGCTGCTGAGCTCGATTGAAGGCGCGGCCATCACTGCGGTCAGGATTGAAGGCGTGCTGCACGAATTCTCGCCGATTCCTGGCGTTGTAGAAGACGCTACGGATATCATCCTCAATCTGAAACAGGTGCCGCTGAAATTGAATACCGATCAGCCCAAGACCATCACGCTCATCGTCGATACCCCGGGTCCGGTCACTTCCGCGAAAATCGAAGAAGACGCCGACATCGCGGTGCTCGATAAGAATGTTTACATCGCGACGGTCAGCGAAGGCGGCAAGCTCGAACTCGAATTGCGCGTCAAGAACGGCCGCGGCTACGTCGCTGCGGATCGCAACTTTGACGAGGATTTGCCCATCGGTTATATCCCGATTGACTCGGTGCATTCGCCGGTGCGCAAGGTGAACTACGCGGTCGAGGCCGCTCGTTTGGGTCAGATGACCGACTACGAAAAGCTGACCCTCGAAGTGTGGACCAATGCCGCGATTACACCGCAGGACGCCATCGGACTCGCCGCGAAGCTGATGAAGGATCACATGAGCATCTTCATCAATTTCGAAGAGCAGCCCGACCTGCCGGAAGAAGTGATCGAAAATTACAGTGACCCGCGCCTCGAATATCTCGACCGTTCGGTGGAAGAGCTGGAGCTTTCGGTGCGTTCCTACAATTGCCTGAAGAACGCGAACATTCAGAATCTGCGCGAGCTTGTGCAGAAGACTGAATCTGAAATGCTCAAGACGAAAAACTTCGGCCGCAAGTCGCTGAACGAGATCAAAGACATCCTGGTGAAGATGGGATTGAGTCTCGGGATGAAATTTGACGAGCACGGACGCATCATCTGGCCGCCGTTGCCTAGCCAGACTGCTCCGCCGCCGTCCGAAGAAGGGGAACACGGGGCCCTTTAGGCCGCGGAATAAATCATGAGACACCTCGTTTCAGGGCACAAACTCGGAAAGCAGCCCGCTCACCGTCGCGCGGTATTGCGTAATCTCGTGACCAACCTCATCGAGAAGGAACGCATCCAGACCACGATTCTGCGCGCCAGAGCGGCTCGCCCGCTCGCCGAGCGCATGATCACGCTTGGTAAGCGCGATTCGCTCCACGCACGTCGTCAGGCGGCCGCCTTCTTGACTACACCCGGCGCCACCCAGAAGCTATTTTCTGACTTGGCTCCCCGGTTTGCGGATCGCCCAGGCGGTTACACGCGGATCGTTCGCGTTGGCTGGCGCCTCGGCGACGGCGCCGAGCTAGCAATTCTCGAGTTCATTGGCTCGGAGTTGAAGAAGAAAGAAAAGAAGCCGAGAAGAGAAGTGGCGGAAGAAGTACCTGAAGAAAAAGAAGTCGCTGCTAAGAAGTAATCGGCACCAAATCAAATCACAAACGGCCCGCGATGCAATCGAAGCGGGCCGTTTTTATTTTCCGGGGATCAAAAGCCCCTCACTTGATTCCCATCCAACTGTTGTAGATTGCTTTCTGCTGGTCCGTAGGATTTTCCATCGGTTTCAGCTTGTAGGCTGGATAGGGACTCGCGATCAGCGTAACCGGAATTTCCTTTATCTCGCCCAGCCGGATCACCGTCACGTGCAACGTGTCGCCGGTCTTGTGCTCCAGTATGGTTTCGTTAAAAGCGTCTTCATCCACGATGCTTCCATCGATTCCGATAACGACGTCGTCGCGGTCCAATCCCGCTGCCTCAGCGGACCCGCCTGTGACCACATTGGTAATTTTGGCGTAGCCATCGTCGCTCTTGCTATGGCTCACTCCGAGCCACGGCTTCTCGGGTTCGAGCTTCTTCTCCACATCGATTCCCGCATAGGCAAAATACTTTTCGTAGGGAATCGGTTCTTTCCCGCTGATATATTTGCTGAAGATTTCGCTCACGTCCACGCCGGCCACTTCCGACGCTGCTTTCACCGCATCATCGGGCTGGAATCCGGGCTTGGGGAGCGCGTAACGTGAATACAGCAAACGCATCCAATCATCGAGCGACTTCTGATTTTTCGTGTCCTGCCGGATGGCAAAATCCAGAATGTGCCCCATAATCTGCCCGCCGTCGTAGTAAGAATAATTTGTATTCTTCAGATTGTTGAGCTGAATCACGGTATCGCCGTTGAACCAGGTATCCCAGCTGGTGTCTTCGATGCTCCGCTCGCGTCGCCCGGGGTTCTGCTCGAAATTTGTGATTGTGTAGCTCATCTCGTCCAGGTATTGCTGGGGAGTGATGAGTCCGGCACGCTCCAGCGCCAGTTCGCCGTAATAACTCGTGAGGCCTTCGGAAATCCACAGCGACGGCGTATGGACCATTTGCGAATAATCAAACGGTCCGAGGGGCAGTGGCCGCAGGCGCTTCACGTTCCATGCATGGAAAAATTCATGCGCCGTCACGAATAGCTTCATGTTGTATTGCGTGCCATATCCGGGAGCCGGCGCATCTGCGTCCCAACCCTTGGAAAAATTGATTTGGGTCGAATTCAAATGCTCTAACCCTCCGCCGGTGTTCGGCCAAACATGAAAGAGAAACCAATAATCCTTGAACGGAGCGGCTTGCTCGGCGCCCGTAACCGAGCTGAACATCGGCACGATCGTCTCCACAAATTTCTGCGCGTCCTGTGTGAATTTGGAAAAATCTTTCTGGCCTTCCACGTCGTGAACGATCACGTGGTATGTCGTTCCGAGCACCTGAAAATCCTTCTCCGCGAAATCGGAAAGCTCCAGAGGTGCATCGGCGAACCAGTTGTAGTCGGCCGCGCGAAAAGTATGATCGGAGGTGCGTTCCATCCCCGTGGCCACCTTCCAGCCCGTAGGCACAGCAATCGTAAGTTCCACCGCCCGCTCTTTTCCGCCTACCAGATACATCCACACGGATGGTCCGCCGATAAATGCGTGTCGTTCGTTGTACTGAGCCTGATTGTTGCGCAGGGTGTCGCCGAACACCTGGTATGAAACCGTCACCGCGTTGGCGCCTCCAAGCTCGACGCGCCACGTCTGGCTATCCGTTTTGCGCCAGCTCAATTCTTTGCCGTCTGGTCCGACCGCGCGAAATGCCTGCACGTTCGCGGAATAGTTCTCGAGGTAGTAAGAACCTGGCGCCCAGTCGGGCATGGCGAACTCGACGCTGGGCCCTTCCAGGGCCGCCGCGTGTATTGTCACGTCCATCAGATGCGTGTTCGGCCGTTCGAACCGCAATTCGTAATGCAGCGGATCAGCGGCTCGGATGACGGAGCAATTCAAAACGGTGAAAATTGCCAGTGTCAAAAACGTTTTCAGCAGACCATGGGCCATAGCGTGTCCTTTCAAGAAAAATAAAAATCAATCCGGAGACATTGCGCTCGGCTAGGCCGCGCGCGGAGTATTGTCTCTCCGTTTCTTTCGAATATCCCCGAGAAGTATTACGAGCGCCACGACCACTTGCGCCGCAATTCCGCCGGCAGTATCGAGCAGCACATCAGCAACCGCTGCGGTTCTGCCGGGAACAAACGATTGATGATATTCATCGAGCGCCGCATAACATCCGACGATGGCAATCGCCGCGAGCGCCCAAGCGAGATGCGCGCCTCGCTTTCCCGCGCGGATTCCGCGCAAAATCAGCAGGCTCAAGATGAAATATTCGGTAAAGTGGCCTGTCTTGCGGATCAAATGATGCATGAAGAATAGAGTTTCCTGCGACGCGTGCGGGAAAAACCATCTCAGAATCGGAATGATAAACCTGCTGGTGTTATCTGAAGTAAAGACGCCGGTGGAGAAAACCGAAATTACGACGGCCCACAGTAGCGCGGGCCACCAACGCTGGAGCCATCGCATTCTAACGAGCCTGCGCCGCGGCGCTTCGCAAAATTCCGGCCGAATGGTTTTCCGCAGTCTCTCCCATCATTCCAGCCGGTAATTCGGCGCTTCGCGCGTGATAATCACGTCATGCACGTGGCTCTCGCGCAACCCAGCCTGGGAAATACGAACGAACTTGCTGCGCTCCTGCAGCTCGGTCAGGTTTGCCGTGCCGCAATAGCCCATTCCACTTCGCAACCCGCCAACAAGCTGTTCGACCAGCGCCGATAGCGACCCTTTATAGGGAACCTGGCCTTCGATGCCTTCCGGCACGGTCTTACCTCGCGCCGCGCCTTCTTGCGCGTAGCGGTCTGCCGAGCCCGCTTCCATCGCTCCAATCGAGCCCATCCCGCGATACGATTTGAACGTGCGGCCCTGATACAGAATTGTCTCGCCCGGAGATTCCTCCGTGCCCGCAAAAAGGCCGCCGATCATCACCGAAGATGCGCCTGCGGCCAGAGCCTTGCTGATGTCGCCCGAAAATTTAATCCCGCCATCGGCAATCAGAGGCACGCCTGTGCCTTTCGCCGCGCGCGCACATTCCAGTATCGCTGTGATCTGCGGCACGCCGGCCCCGGTGACCACGCGCGTGGTACAGATCGATCCCGGTCCGATTCCAACTTTCAAACCATCCACACCCAGCGCTATCAAGTCGCTCGTTCCTTCGGCCGTGGCCACGTTTCCCGCCACGATCTGCATCTGCGGCAGCTTGGATTTCACCGCGCGAATCGCGTCCATCACTCGCGTTGTGTGGCCGTGAGCCGTGTCAATGGCCAGTACATCCGCGCTCGCCCGCGCCAGTTCCTGCGCGCGCTCCAGGAAATCGCCGGTAGCTCCGATGGCCGCGCCGACTCGCAGGCGTCCATGCTCGTCCTTTGTCGCGCTCGGAAACTCGATCTTCTTCTGGATGTCTTTTACCGTAATCAGGCCCTTCAAATTGAAATCCGCATCCACCACCAGCAGCTTTTCGATACGATGCCGTTGCAGGATTTTCTCCGCTTCTTCCAGCGTTGTGCCCACTGGAACGGTAACGAGATTGTCCTTGGTCATAATTCCGCTGACCGGCTGATCCAGATTCCGCTCAAACCTTAAATCGCGGTTGGTCAAGATTCCCAGCAGGTGCGCTCCGCGCGTCACCGGAAGGCCCGAAACCTTATACTTGTTCATGATGTCCAAAGCCTGCCGCACGGACAGCTCTGGCGCAATCGTCACCGGATCCACGATCATCCCGCTTTCAGACCGCTTCACCTTGTCCACTTCCTCCGCCTGGCGCTCGATCGACATATTTCGGTGAACAAAACCGATGCCGCCTTGCCGGGAGATGGCGATGGCGAGACGCCCGTCCGTCACTGTGTCCATCGCAGCGGACACAATCGGAATGTTCAGCGAAATCGTGCGTGTAAGGCACGTGCGCGTGTCCGCCTGCGCCGGAAGCACCGACGACTTTCCAGGCAAAAGCAGCACGTCGTCGAATGTCAACGCTTCAGGGATAGCTCCGTCGATCATCTTTGCTCCTGTGTCTCCAACTCAGCCATAAACAACAAAGCCCAGCAAGGTTCGCTGGGCTGCGGAAAGATTCATTTGTCGCGAAAGACCTTCATTAGTGAATTTCTGATTCTAGGCTTAACGCCCGCCGAAATCAAGACGCTGAACCCGCGCCCTGAATCGGCAACTCTTCGCCATCGGCGCCTCCTTCAGACTAATTGGAATTCGAATCGCTGAATTCTTTATTGCTCCAGAAGGCCGGCGAACTGGCGGATCTCGGCGATATTCAAATCCGAGGCGGCGCAGAAATTCATGCCGTTGTGGGACCAGTAAACGAGGTTATACCCCTGGATGGTCTGCACTTCGGGTAGCTTCGCAGCGCTCGATTCTTCGGGCCAGACGAATACGTTGATGAAATGTTTCCGCCGCTGATAGACAAGCGCGGCCACGTTGCGATGATCGACGTAATCCAGGCGCCCTCCGACGAGCGGAAAGCCCTGTTCCTTAAGATCGACGACCGGGGGCGCGAAGTCCAACTTGCCGTCGAACCACGGCTTCACTGTGTGCTGGTCGGTGGATTCGACATCGTACAAATGGCCTGGCTGCATCGAGCGAATATGGCTCGCGACGATTTCCTCCGCTACCAGGTTTTGCTTCTGGCCGCCGATATTCGGCAGCACTTTCGCTCCCAGAAAAACTGCAATCAGGATGGCGGCTGCAACCGCAAGCCACTCGAGCACCGGGCGGCGCGGCATGGCAATCGGTTGCGGACGGGCCTCCGCCGGAAGCGCGGCGCGGATACGGTTCCTGAGGCTCTCCGGCGCTCGCTCGTACAGATTCGCCGCCTGAAGGGAGTCGCGCAGAGCTTGCTGATCGCCTAGCTCTTGAGCGCAATCCGGGCAGGTCTTCAGATGCTCCTCGAATTCGAGGTTGCGAACGAGATCGAGCTCGCCGTCAAAGTATCCGCGGAGCAAGCTTTTATTATTTTCGCAGGCCACCTTGCTCCTCCTTTGCGCGCGCGTGCAGCAGTCGCTCGCGCAATTGGGTGCGCGCGCGAGCCAGACCCGACATCACTGTGCCGATGGGCACTCCGGTCACTTCGGCAATCTCCTTGTAGGACATGCCCTCCAGTTCGCGCAGCACTATGACCTCACGAAAATTCACAGGCAATTCGTCAAGCGCCTCGCGAAGCATTCGGCTATCGGCCGATTTTAAGAGTGTCGCTTCCGCTCCCGCCTGCTCGGTCTCCGCCGTATGAATCTTTTCGTCGAATTCCTCCGCCAATTCGGCGGGGCGATTCTTCTCGAAAAATGAATAGCAAGTGTTGCGCACGATTTTTAGCACCCAGGCGCGGGCGTCGCCTCCCTGGTAACCACCAAAGAATTTGAACGCGCGAAGATACGCTTCCTGCACCATGTCCTCGGCATCGGATGTGTTGCGGACGAGCCAGCGCGCGAGGTTGTAGGCCGCATCCATGTGCGGCAGCACAACCTGCTCAAAGGTCCCGACTGGCCCTGGCCCGCGTTTCTGTTCCCCCATACGCGCATTAGATTCTCAGTCTTCCGGACTGGATATCAACCTAATTTATTCCCGCAAAGTTGGTAATAAATGGTGCGAAGCCGCACCGAGGCTAATCGCAAATCGCGGGAATATTTCGCGGGCACGCGGTGTCTAGGTAGGTGAACGCAGCGCAAAGGGCCTTTTGGCCCACTAGGCTGCGCAACCGAAGGAGAGAACATGTCGGACTACATTGAAAAGAATCAAGATAACGATGGCGTGGATCGTCGTGGTTTCCTGAAGTGCATGGCCTGGGCCGGTACCGGCACCCTATGTCTGGTGCAAGGCGGCGTCTTGAAATCGTTCGCCCTGACTGACGTTTTGCAAAAGAACGTGGGCAATCTGAAAGGCGATCTCAGTTTCGTCCAAATCAGTGACAGCCACATCGGCTTCAGCAAGCCGGCAAACCCGGACGTTACGGGAACCCTGCGCGAAGCCATCGCCAAGGTCAACGCGCTTCCGACGCCTCCTTCTTTCGTTCTGCACACGGGCGACCTGACGCACCTCTCAAAGCCTGAGGAATTCGACACGCTCGCTGAATCGCTGAAGAGCCTGAAGACCGAGCGCATCTTTTACGTTCCCGGCGAGCACGATGTGCTCAACGACAACGGCGCGATGTTCCACGAGCGCTTCGGCCAGGGGACCCAAGGCGATGGATGGTACAGCTTCGACCAGAAGGGAGCGCATTTTATCGGCTTGGTCAACGTGCTGAACCTCAAGGCCGGCGGTCTTGGCAATCTCGGCCACGAGCAGCTCGAATGGCTGGAGAAAGATGTTGCCAAACTAAAGGGCAGCACGCCCATCGTTGTCTTTGCGCACATCCCGCTCTGGTCGGTTTACCCGCAATGGGGCTGGGGCACCGATGACAGCGAACAAGCGCTTTCCTACTTGAAGCGATTCGGCTCCGTGACAGTTCTGAACGGGCACATTCACCAGACCATGCAGAAAATCGAGGGAAACATCACGTTTCACACCGCCTGTTCCACCGCTTTCCCCCAGCCGCACCCGGGCGAAGCGGATTCTCCCGGCCCCATGAAAGTGCCGGCCGAAAAACTGCGCGGCTTGCTGGGTATCACCGACGTGAATTTTGTTCGCGGCAAACACACTTTGGCAATCGTGGATTCAACACTTTAAGGATAAGGAGACTTCACATGCGACGCAGGAATATTCAACAAAACAGGATTGCAGGTATTCTCGGAACCGCAATTTTTGGAGCGGCGGCGGTTCTTGGGCTCGTACTCGCGAGTGGCGCTTTACGGCCGCGCTCCGCCGTAGCAGCTCAGGAACAACCCGGCGCGATTACGGTGACCATCGATAACTTCAGTTTCGCGCCCATGCAGCTCGAAATAAAGGCTGGCACGGAAGTCATATGGATCAACAAGGACGACGTGCCGCACACCGTCGTAAGCGACGATCACAAGTTGTTCAAATCGCGGGCGCTTGATACCGACGAGAAGTTTTCGTTCACCTTCAAGGATCCCGGCACATACGAATACTTCTGCTCGGTCCATCCGAAGATGACCGGCAAGATCATCGTGAAGTGAGGCCCAGCCATGCACCCATTCAACATTCGCGAAGCGCTTTTGGCCAAACATGCGCAGCACGTGGTGTTAATCCACTTCCCCATCGCTCTGTGCATGGCCGGCGTGGCGTTTGACTTCGTCGCATACTGGACGAAGCGCAGTGCTCTCGCCACCGCAGCCTATTACAATTTCACCGTGGCTGCGGTTTTCACCTTGCCGGTAATCGCCACCGGCCTCCTCGCCTGGCAGTTTCAGCTCGAGGGGCAAAGGCTCAAGGGAATATTGCTGCAGCATCTGGTGCTCGGCGTCGTCTCAAGTCTGATGATCGGGCTAGTCTGGTACGTGCACTTCCGAGCCCGTCGCGCGCCGGAGCAAGCCCTGCCCCGCTATTGCCTGGCAATAGAGCTTCTGGCCATGGGCCTCGTCGCAATGACCGCGCACTTAGGCGGATATCTCAGCGGCGTCAACATTCCTGGTTAGGCTCTAATGCTGTACAACCCGAAAGAGTTCAGTGGGCCCGCCGCGCTATGGCGCAATCGTGTGGACGGCTGCGGGTTCCAGTCGCGTAGCTTGCGTGGTGCGCACGAAGTCCCTACCATCAGTGTTGTGAAAGAATTCGTCGCGCACAAAAGATTTCGCAATCCGCACGTCATGACCATCGCCGCAACTTTCTGGCCTCGCAGATTTCCGCGCCTGAGCAAAAGCGTTTCGCGCTTGTTCAAAGTCGAGGCAGGCACGCAGATTCGCGGAGAATGCCATTGGCAGGAAAATCCTCAGTCCCACCCAACACTGATTCTGCTTCACGGCCTGGAAGGATCGAGCGAATCCGGCTATATGCTCGGCACCGCCGAGAAAGCTTTCGTCTCCGGATTCAACGTCGTTCGCCTGAACCAGCGAAACTGCGGCGACACCGAAAAACTGACTACAACTCTTTACCATTCCGGCTTGAGCGGCGACATCAGGGCCGTCCTGCTCGAACTAATCGACCGCGACCGCTTGCCGGAAGTCTTCGCCGCCGGCTTTTCCATGGGCGGCAATCTGGTTCTGAAGATGGCTGGAGAATTCGGCGAAGCCGCGCCTCCGCAATTGCGGGCATTCGTGGCTATCGCTCCCGCTCTTGATTTGGCCGCTTGCGCCGACGCTCTTGCCGAGCCGCGAAATTTCCTCTACAACCGCCATTTTGTGAAGAGTCTCAAGAAACATATGCGTTACAAAGCCAGCTTGTTCCCCGAAGTTTTCCCGCTCGATCTGGCAGCATTTCGGCGCATCAGAACCGTGCGGGATTTCGACGATGTCGTAACCGCGCGCTTCTGCGGTTTTCAGGACGCGGCTGAGTATTATGCGCGTTCGAGCGCGGCGAATGTCGTCGCTGCCGTCCGGCGCCCCACTCTGATTTTGACCGCGCAGGACGATCCTTTCGTCCCCTTCAGGCCATTCCAGAATTCCGCCATTCAAGCGAACCCGAATATCACATTGCTCGCGCCACCCCACGGAGGCCATTGCGCGTTTATTTCGGATGAAGGTGGTTCAGATCGTTTCTGGGCCGAAGCGCGGCTCGTGGAATTCTGCCTGAGCAAATCCTCTGTTCAGCCGCAATAGCGGGGAATCGTGACCGTTTATGCCGAATTCTAAGCCGCGATCAAGCGATAGGCGTCTCGAGGGAAGGCTGAAATCCGCGGGTCAGCAGATGCGCCGCGCCTGACTCGGCGATTACCATGTCATCCTCGCACCGCATCCCGTAATCCCCGACAACATAAATTCCCGGCTCATTCGAAAATGTCATTCCCGGTTTCAGAATCGTGCGGTTGCCGCGAACCAGGTAGGGAGCCTCGTGCCCGTCCATTCCAATTCCGTGGCCCAGGCGATGAGAGAAATATTTATAGTCCGGGCCGAACCCGGCATCTGTAATCACTTTGCGCGCCGCATCGTCCACCGAGCCGCATTCATGTCCGGCGGTCGCCGCCGCCAGTGCGGCATCCTGTGCGTGCCGCACGATTTCGAACGCACGCTGCAGCTTTTCAGGTGGCTTGCCGATCACTCCCATTCGCGTGACGTCTGACTGGTAGCCCTCTACCGTGGTTCCGTCATCGATCATTACTCCCACACCTTCGCGGAGAACTTGCTCCTCGCGCGAGCCGTGGGGAAGAGCGGACGAGGGCCCGAAAAACACGGACGCTTCGCCTCGCAGTCCCATCCGGGCGTAGCCCCGCACAACCAGATCAGCGACTTCTCGCTGCGTCACGCCTTCTCGCAAAGACGCGAACGTGGCCTTATACACGTCGAATGTTGCACCGCAAGCAAGCCGCATTAGATCAAGTTCATGCTCGCTCTTCTGCGCACGGCAGCCAACTGTAATGGGATCGCCACTCATATATTCAAGCGACGATGCCGCATGGCGCAGTCCATCGTAGAAAACGTAACGCGTCGTCTCCTCTATGCCGACGTTCCCCGTGCGCACGCCACGGTCGCCGAACCACTTTGCTGCAATTGCGTAAGGGCTCTCGTCCTCCTGCCACACCCGTATTTCAATCGGCCATCGAAGCTGCTCGCGTAACCTTGCTTCCTCAAATGCCGGACAAACCATCAGCGGTTCGCCTTGGCGCGGGATCAATAGCGCGAGGACGCGTTCGCTTGGCCACCAGTAGATGCCGGTGTAGTAAAGGAGCGTTGTTCCAGGCGTGACGTACAAGGCCTCAAACCGCGGCTTCGCATCGCTCATCAATTGCTGCGCATGCGCCACGCGCCCCCGAAATTCCGGTGTGCTGATCGGCTTCACACGATCGCCCAGCGGTTGTAGCTTGTCGAACGCCGGTGGCAGTTGTCCTGAAGCGTGCGCGGCCGGCGCGTCTTGCGCTTCGGTGAAGGCACCGAAAAGGCCGCCGCCTAGAGCCGCTCCGGATGCGAGCGAAGCCGACCTGAATAAATCGCGCCGCGAAATTTTCATTTTTTGCCCCGCTTGGACGAATTAATGGAAGTGGGAGATCAGTACCGCATCGGTTGCGTTTATGCCGCTCGAGTAAAGGATCTGCTTGCCGTCGGGAGAGATCGTAACTGCCCACACTTGCGTCTCGGCAGGAAAGCTCGCAATACGCTTCGGAGCGGCGGCTGGAGCGCCGGTAGCGCCTATAGGTTGCGCCCATAGAGTCGCAACCTCATCTTTGTACACAGCGTAGATCACGTTTTTCCCGTCCTTCGTCCATTCCAGCTTGTGTCCGCCATCGCCACTTCCAGCGATAGTCTCGTTGGGGACGTCGTACTGGCTGCGTATCTCGCCGCCCTCGAGACCTACGATCGCGATCTTGGGCGGCTTCGAAGGATCGGGCCGGTAGAAAGCGGCCATGGTCAGATTGTCCGGCGAAACCTGAGGGGACTGCATGAATTCCTTGGTTAGTGGAGTGGGTGTTCCGCCGTCGATGCCCACTCGCATCACGCGGCCGGCGCCCGAAGCATCGGAGTAAAGAACGAATTTTCCGTCGGGTGAGCAAGCAGGGAGAATATCGAGATCTCCCGTGCTCAGTTGCTTCGAGTTTCCGCCATCAATGTCAGCGCGCCAGACGGAGAGGCCTTGCGATTGATTGCGCGCGCTGTACACGAAACGAAGGCCGTCGCCGCAGGCATCAGGCCACAAAGGCTCGACGCCATTTATCGCCAGATCGTGAAGTTTGCTGCCATCCGGAGCAACACTGGCAAGGCGAATCGCCCCTCCGGTATAGTAGCCGTAAATTATTTTGTCGCCGGGCGCCCAGGTGATGCCGCCGAGTCCGTCAGCCCTCCCGACTCCGCTAGTAACTTGCCGTGGCGATGAAAACGAGATGACGCTTCCGAAATTCGTGATCGCAAGGTTCGCCATCAGAGATATCTGAACGGTTGCGAGCGCCGAGCCGTCAGCGGTGATGGTCGTTCCATTATAAAAATTCAGATCGTTCGTTATCCGGCGCGCTTCAGCGTCCGGATAACTGACTTGCCAGATCTGAGGATTTACTGACGACTTGTCGGCAGGGGCGGCAAACGCAATGGCCGAACCGTCAGGAAACCAGGCCATTTGGCGGGGACCGCTCCAATCTTTCGATCCCAGGCGGGTTTTAGCACCCGAAACGACGGCTACCGTCTCGAGGGAAAACTTCTGGAAGTCGCCGGTGGCAGTTTCGGACACGGCGATGCGCGCACCGTCAGGCGACCACGCCGGGCCGTTGGTTGAAAAAGAAGCCGGATCCTTCAAGCTCGAAAGAATCTTTTCATTGCTGCCATCCGCGTTGGCGATTATCAGATTCGAGGTCTTCTCTTTGCTCGATTGGCGCACGAACACGAATCGCTTGCCATCAGGCGAAAAACTAATGGGGCTGTCTACGTCCACAACCCTTTGCGTCGGTGTCCCGCCTAGTGACGGAACTTGGAAAAGAGTCCCGAGCCCGAGCGATTCGTCGCGTTTTACGAAATAAAGATAATTCCCATCGACCGAGAACGTCAGCCCGGCAATTTCCTGCTGCGTTCCAGCAAGAACTTGCGCGGAACTGCCGGTACCCAACTGATGGACCCAAAGTGCGTGACCACCCTTATCATCCTGGACATAGGCCAGCCATTTGCCGTCGCTCGATATCGCGGCTGAGTGAATGTTCCCGGTGGATGTCACCGGCGTGATCGTCATTTGCGAAAACGAGGACGGCGTTTCGTGGTGCGAGTTCCGGTAATGCAGGAACAGAACGACCATCGCGGCGAGTCCGAAGATCACGGGGGCAATCTTCCCAAAAGTGCTCCAGCCTGATTTTGCCGGCGCCGCTGCAACGACTGCAGTCTGTGAAGCTGTGGAAGCAATCTGAGAAGAACGTGGCGCAGCGTGACTTCCGGATCCGGGTCCCGCGCTCGCGCCGGACCATGCCGCCGCAGTACCGCTCCCCGCGCGCCCCGAATCCGAATCGCGTTTCAGGCGCTTCAAATCCCCACGAAGCTCCGCGGCTGTTTGATATCGTAGATCGCGGTCCTTCTCCAGCGACTTGCCGATGATTTCTTCCAGCTTCGGCGCTACGTTGGGATTCAAAGAAGATGGCGCCGCCGGCGTTCGGTTCAAAATTGCATCGAAGATGACCGCCGAAGTATTTCCGTTGAACGCCGCCTGCCCGGCAGCCATCTCATACAGCACCGCCCCCAGGCTGAACAGATCGGTGCGCGCATCCAGTTCTTCGCCTCGAGCTTGTTCCGGTGACATATACGCAATCGTGCCGATCGCAGAACCCGGGCTTGTGAGCAAGAGATTGTCCGAAGTAAGTTCCGACGCTGTGGCCCCGCCACCCACCGGTTCCGCGATACGGCGCGACGCCGATTGTTTTGCAAGTCCGAAATCCAGAATCTTTGCCTGTGAACGCGTGGTAATAAAAATATTGGCAGGCTTGATGTCGCGATGCACGATGCCTCGCGCATGCGCCGCATCCAACGCGTCCGCGATTTGCGTGCCGAAATCCAGCAACGCATCCGCCGCAAGAGGCCGCCCGGCGATTCGTTCCCGCAGCGTCTGCCCCTCCATCAGTTCCATCACCAGAAACGGCCGGCCGTTGTGCGAGCCCACGTCGTAAATCGTGCAGATTCCGGGATGGTTTAGGGAAGATGCGGAGCGCGCTTCGCGCTGGAATCGCTCTAGTGATGCGGAATCGCGCGCCAAGTCTTCAGAGAGAAACTTCAGCGCTACCTGACGGCCGAGCCGCGTGTCCTCCGCGCGGTACACCTGGCCCATGCCCCCGCTTCCCAGGGGTTCAATGATGCGGTAATGCGATATCGTTTCGCCCAACATTCGCGCAATCATCCTAAACAACTCGCGACCACCGCGCAAGCGGCGCCCGCGATTCAACACGGGAGACGCGTCGCTAACACTCAAGAAATATTTGTCGGGAATGCCATAAATTGGCATGCGCCAAAAATTGTCTACTCGTTAAATAGGTTCTGCGCCGCAGCAACTTTTTTTGGTTGCCTGGGTTTCACACTCAGCAGCCGAAAAGGGCCTCGGCCCTCGGCAATCATCGAATACCTAAACTAGGAGAAATTTAATGTTGAATCGCAAAGGTATGGGTGTGTTCGTTTCACTTTTCGCAGCGCTCTTGCTTTCCAGTTGTGGCGGGGGTTCGAGTTCTCCATCGACTTCCAACGGCCAGGCATCCGTCTTTACCGTCGGTACCGATGCTCCGCTTCCGAGCATCGTGTCTTGTCAGCTTATGGTGACGGGCATTACGATTTTCAACGGCACAACAAATGTAAGCGTGCTTTCCACTCCGCAAATTGTCGACTTCGCACAGTTCAACGGCCTGCACCAACTTCTCGATCTCAACGCGGTGCCCAATGGCACGTACACCTCGGCCACGGTGACGATTGCATCTCCCGTGATTGGATACATCAACGTCAACCCGCCGAACCCGCCTACGGCATCCACAATCAACGGAACTCTCTCGGTTTCTTCCGTGACTGTGAATTTCCCGCAGCCTTTCGTTCTGGACGCCAGCGATCTCGTCGGCCTTCGTATGGAATTCGACCTGCGCCAGTCGTTGCAAGTTGACGGCAATGGCCAGGTGACCGGCGTCGTCAACCCTGTATTCGAAATGAACTTGCTCAATGCCACCGATGCCGGCGTTTCGATTGATGATTTCCACGCGGGTGTCATCGGCGTCACGGGCGCCAACACTTTCACGGTTCAGGGTCCTCATGGACGTCAATGGCAGGTGACCACCAACGACAGTACTGTCTTCGACGATCCGGATATTCCGATGAGTTCCTTCACCGCGAGCACGATTGTATCCCTCACCGGCACGATTGATCCGGTGTCCCATGCCATCGATGCATCGGAAGTAGAGGTAATCTCCAATGACAAGTTCTTCCTCGGTGGTTTGCTCACCTACGTCAATCCCGCCTCACCTCAGCCGGCCACGCAAGCAGATATCTACGTCCGCGAAGAACTGCCTGCTATTTCCGGAATTTCGGATGGCCAGATCGAAACGCTGAGCCTGAACGGGAGCGAGCGTTACAGAATCGGAAATATCAATCTTCCGCTGACTACGCTCCTCTTCAGTAACACTCTGCTGGCTCCGGGCCAGCGCGTGGATATTGGAGGACCCCTCACCACGTCGAATGGCACGGAAACTCTAACAGTCCACCGCGTCATTCTGCGGCGTCAAGGCCAGTCGGGATCGTGGGTATCCGGCAGCACGATCGTGCAGTCCGGCAACGCCGGCAGCTTCCAGTTGACTGACGACTGGACCGCCGGGATTCTATTGCCGGCTCCGCTTACCGTGCTCACAACCAACGACACAAACTTCATAAATCTAACCGGCCTTGGTGCGCTTTCCGGCCCGGGACCGATTCAGATTCGTGTGGTCGGATTCATACTCATCAATCAGGCGAACGGTCAGCCCGTAATGGTTGCCCGCTCGGTCGAACAGCTCACCTCATAACTGGCGCGGAATTCTCGGGCCAGCGCCACTGTCTCGTTTGCGGTTCGCCGCAGCGGGACAGTGGCATTTTCGTTTTCGCCCTCTCAACACTGGCGCTCTAAGTTAAAATCGTGGTGTGCAGGACCCGCGTACATTCTCGGAATTTTGGCCGTCCTATGTCTTAGCGCATCGTCAGCCGCTGACGCGCGGTTTTCATTCCGTGGGAACTCTGACCGGCTGGGTGCTCCTGCTTGCGGCTGCTGTTCTCCGGCAGCCGTGGTTCATTCTGGCTGCGCTTTTGGTACCGTATGCTTTTGCCTGGGTTTCACATTTCTTCGTTGAACACAATCGTCCCGCATCATTCGATCATCCCTTGTGGTCCTGGCTCGCCGATCAAAAAATGGTCGCGCTGGTGCTGACTGGGCGTATGAACCGGGAAGTTCGGCGATTTACTGCGATCGAAGCTCAGGCGCCAACTCGTTAATCGCGTCACCGGAAGCGATAGGTTGGTTCAGCGACGACTATTCCATCCGATCCGCTATCACCTGCCTGCCATTTGTGCGAATCTCGATAGCGATGGGGGGGCGAATCGCCGACCCATGCACCACTTGCCCTCGAACCAGCCCTCCAGCCGAATTCGTCCCGTAACGCGTGAGATCGAAAACCGTGTGATGACATGGATCACCCACCATCGGATGATCTGCCCGGTAGTGGTACTGCTTCTCAAGTCTCGGCAGGTCTGTTACATATTCCAGCTCGCAAGTGCCGAACGGCTCGCGCAACAAGATAGCCCAAAAGTTTCCACCTGGCACTCGTACCACGATTGCCGGCGTTTGCTCGCCCGTAGAAGTTCGATAAACGAACCGCTTTGACGACCATTCTCTTGCCAATTCATCGGTTGTCGCGATTTCCCCCGGAGCAGTAGGCAACTGTTCCGCGGGCGCCGCCGGCTCTGCGGCAAGTGGTGCGCTTGCCTGAATCGGAGCAGGCCCTGGTTCTACCACGGCCGGGTCGCGACTCCACCACGCGATTCCGATCCCGGCTACGATCGCAGCTACGATTGCGATTGTGAGCCAGGCCGGAGGCATTTGCATTTGAGACAGTCTCAACTTCAAAAACGCTAGGGAGAAACCGCCCGTTGCTTTGCCGCCAGGTCCCGTTTCAGTGGGGACCCCGGGTATCGTTGGTTGCGCGGGCTTGAAAGGATCGTACGGTTTGTTTTCGTCAGACATAATCGCGTTTCGTTTGCGGTTCGATGACAGGGAAGTGCGTTTGCATTCGCGCGAATAACTCCGCGCTAAGCGGGGCGTTCGATTCGAGCCGAATGGTGCGCGACGTACTCGTGTACGTTTGCAAGAACTAACAGTAACTCCAGCATTCGGTCTCGCTGTTCCGGCATCGGCTCGTCGGCTCCCTCTTCCAGATTTTTCACCACCGCCAGTGCATCGGAGAGCAGCCACTGAAGCTTATCCGAATCGATCGCGCGTCCTTCCCGGCATTGGCTCAGCGCTTGGTCCGTACGGACAAATGCTTCATCGACGAAATGGTCCAAGCATAACCGCACGCCGGCTAGCGCCATCGGAATCGATTTCGCACATCCAGCCCTTTGACAATTTCCCGGTGCGGCGGCGCTCATCACATACCCCAGCCTCTCAAGTGGTTATTACCTCAAGGTAAGCGCGAGATTAGCACATTTTTTCGGACCCAAGCAGGTATGCGCCGAAAAGCACAATAGCGTATCGAAACACGGTCCCCGCGGAGAAAGGTACAACGAAGAAAACAGAAATCGAGGGGCGTTCACTAAACGCCCCTCCCACTTCAAACTCTGTCAGCGAATTTCAATGCTTCCTGAACTCGTGCTGAGTTCCACTACCGGCCCTCCTGCTCCTACTTTGCCTTGCAGTTCGCGGGGACTGATTTTCCCTTGCACACTTATGTTATGCGTCGTCTCGATGTTCCCGGAGCTGGTTCGCGCGACGACGTTGAATGCAGCCTGAGGCGGAAAATCCACGCTGACGTTTCCCGATCCGCTCCGAAGGCGCCAGTCGCCGGTAGGATCTCCCTGGGCCGTGATGCTGCCGCTGCCTGTGGACACTTTCGCCGCGCCTTTTACGCCTTTCATCTGTACGTCGCCGGAGCCTGTGCTGATATCCACATCTCCTGCCGCCGTCTGCTCCAGTTTCACGTCACCGCTTCCGCTCGACGCTATCAGGCCGCCGGCAATCGCGATCGCGCGAATCGTTCCGCTGCCGGCAGTGGCGTGAGCATTTCCATGAATGCCATCCAGGTCTATGTCGCCCGATCCCGTTCGCACGCGCGCTTCACCGCCAATATTCTTTACGTGCAAACCTCCCGAGCCGCTGTTCATGTCCACCGGTCCGCCAATTCCATCGACGGTTTGATCTCCCGAACCTGATTCAGAGCGCAGCTTCGTTTGCGCCGGCACAATCAACTCGTAACTGATCGAAATATTGCGCTTCCAATCGTGGTTTTCGATGTGCCCTACCCGAATAGTGTTCCCGTTTTGTTCGATCGGCGGATTGTTTTCAATTTCGTGGATGCGTTGCTCCGCGTCGCCCCAGCCACTCGCGTGAATTTTGGCGTGGATTTCCACTTTCGTCGAATCACCGGTACGTACCGTAATGTCTCCCGATCCCGTTTGCACGTCCAAATCCACCGGGCCGGTCACGCTCAGCGTACGATCGAAATGTCCCTGGCTCTCGCCAGCCCATGCAGGAAACGCGGCCAAACTCGCAGCCAGCGCCACCAATAAGAACAAACCCGGAACTGCGCGCAGACGAACTTTCATCTTCATTCCTCCTATGCGGATAGAGCTGCCCAAGCAAGAGGTACGCAATGCGCGGCTGAAATGTTCAGACGCAAGATAGCATTTCGGGTGAACGTGGGCTGGTCGCCAATTCGCCCGCAAAGTTCAGTTTATTCACTCAGCGTCGTCAGGGAGGACCAAGTCCGCCTGAGAAATGGAGGGGATGGGTCGATTCTAAGCGGCTGCGCCGTGGCACTTCTTGTACTTTTTCCCCGAGCCGCAAGGGCAAGGGTCGTTGCGCCCCACTTTCGCGCCGGCTCGAACTGGCTTCGAGGCTGTTTCCGCCTGCGCCGGGCCGGCTTGAAACTGCAAATCGCGCTGTTGGCGCTGCTGGCGTTGCTCGATTTTTTTTGCCTCATCCTCGGGCCTGGCAGGCTGCATCAGGAACAGGAAGCGGACAGCCTCCGTGTCGATGCGGTCCATCAATTCATCAAAGAGTATGAATGCCTCTTTCTTGAACTCTACCAGCGGATCCTTTTGGCCGTAGCCGCGCAGCCCGATCCCTTCTTTCAAGTGATCGAGCGTAAGCAGGTGGTCTTTCCACTGCCCGTCCACCACGTCGAGCAATATGTGGCGTTCCAGCCAGCGCAGCGTCTGCGCGCTGAAAAGAATTTCCTTTTCTTCGTATCGCGCTTTCACCTTTTCGATCATCGCTTCCGCGAGCGTGTCGTGATTCAGCGTGGCGAAATCCAGGCCCACCGCTTTCGGGTCGAAACCGAACTGATTGAGCACCTCGTTGCTGAACTGCGTGATGTTCCATTGGTCCGGATGCTGCTCGCGCGGGCAGTACGTTTCAACCAGTTGGTTAGCAATCGCTTCGGCGCGCTCCAGAATAAAATCTTTCTGATCGCGCCCTTCCAGAAACGAACTGCGCAACCCGTAAATGGTCTCGCGCTGTTTGTTCATCACATCGTCGTACTCCAGCAAATGTTTGCGCGCTTCAAAGTTCTGCGCTTCCACCGCCTTCTGCGCGTTCTCGATCCGGCTGCTGATTAACTTGGATTCGATCGGCACGCCCTCGGTCATGCCCAGGCGGAACATCAACGCCTTCATGCGATCCCCGCCAAAAATACGAAGCAAATCGTCTTCGAGCGACAGGAAAAAACGTGAAGCTCCGGGATCTCCCTGACGCCCTGCGCGCCCTCTCAACTGATTGTCTATGCGCCGCGCCTCATGCCGTTCCGTTCCCAGAATATGCAAACCACCCATCGCCACCACTTCGTCGTGTTCCGATTTGCACTGCTCCGCAAACTGATCGAAGATCGGCTTCCACTGATCGAGCGGCACCTGATAAATCTTGCCTTCCTGCTGGAACAGCACCATCGCGTTGGCCGTGGCGCTCGAGCCATTTGACGTGCTTGCGGCAGTCGAGGTGGAAGTGCTCGTCGTTGTCGCCGTCGCTGTGGACGTCGAACTCGCCCCGCCCGCACCACCTGCAGCCGCAGCATCCGCTTGACCCGGCGTTTCCGTTCCCGGAGCCGCCCCAATCACCGAACTCGCCGGCGCGTACGGCATCGCCAGCTTATTTTTCAGGGCATACTCACGGGTCATCGCTTCAGGATTTCCGCCCAGCAGAATATCCGTGCCGCGGCCGGCCATGTTCGTCGAAACTGTTACCGCGCCTTTGCGCCCTGCCTGCGCGATGATTTTTGCTTCGCGCTCGTGCTGCTTCGCGTTCAGCACTTGGTACGGTATGCCCGTCTTCTTCAGAATCTCCGCGATCTTCTCCGACTTCTCGATGGAAATACTGCCCACCAGCACCGGCTGCCCGCTCTCGTAATACTGCCGGATTCCGCCCGCGCGTGTGCCGTCTTCCTGAATGATGCCGTTCACCGCCGCTTCAAATTTTTCAACTTCGGTGCGATAAACCACGTCCGGATTTTCGATTCGAATCAGCGGCACGTTCGTGGGAATAGCAACGACTTCCAGTTTGTAGATTTTGTCGAACTCCGCCGCTTCCGTATCTGCCGTACCGGTCATGCCGGAAAGCTTCTTGTACATGCGAAAATAATTCTGGAACGTGATGGTCGCGAGCGTCTGATTTTCGCGCTCGATTTTCACGCCTTCCTTCGCTTCAACTGCCTGGTGCAGCCCGTCGGACCATCTCCGTCCCGGCATTTGCCGGCCTGTGAATTCATCCACGATCACGATCTGGTCGTCTTTGATCACGTAGTCCACATCTTTCTGAAAAAGCGCATGCGCGCGCAGCGCCTGATAGACGTGGTGAATAACATCCATATTCGCGGGGTCATATAGATTCCCCAGGTTCAACAGCCGCTCGCACTTCGACACGCCTTCTTCCGTTAGCGTGGACGTGCGGTGCTTTTCATCCAGCGTGTAATCAATATCGAGGATCAGCTTCGGAATGATTTTGTCGATGCGGTAATATTTGTCCGTGGATTCTTCCGCCGGCCCTGAAATAATCAGCGGCGTGCGCGCTTCGTCAATCAGAATCGAGTCCACTTCGTCCACAATCGCGAAGTGATGCCCGCGCTGCACGCAATCCTTCAAATCGTACTTCATGTTGTCGCGCAGATAATCGAAGCCGAACTCGTTGTTGGTGCCAAAAGTGATGTCCGCGCCATACGCCGCCCGCCGCTGCACGTCATCCAGATCGTGAACGATCACGCCCACGGTCAACCCCAGCATCTTGTAAATCGGCCCCATCCACTCCGCGTCCCGCCGCGCCAGATAATCGTTCACCGTCACAATGTGAACGCCCTTTCCCGTCAGCGCGTTCAGGTACGCGGGCAGCGTCGCCACCAGCGTCTTTCCTTCACCCGTCTTCATCTCCGCGATTTTTCCCTGATGCAATACGATTCCGCCGATAAGCTGAACGTCGAAATGCCGCATTCCCAGCGTCCGTCGCCCGACCTCGCGAACCAGCGCAAACGCCGGAATTATCGCCGGCTCAACCGCCTCTTGCAGCCTCCGTTTGTAGTCCGGATCATCGCGTTCGAGCCCTTCCAGACGGCCTTGCACCTCGGCCTTCAGCGCCTCAGTCCGCGCTGTAATCTCCGCGTCTGAGAGCTTCTTCATCTCCGGCTCGAGCTCGTTGATCGCAGCCACCATCGGCTGGATGGCCTTCACGTCGCGCTCGTGCTTCGTGCCGATAAACCGCGCGACTACCTTATTTATGACTTTCTCGACGTCCATAACTTCGGTTTTGTCCCTTTAGGTGTTGCGTTTTGAAGTGCGGCAGGCTTGCCCTTACCCGAATCTCGCAAAACCCCACTGTCCATTGTAGCCGCTCGCGCGCTTTCGTGCAAAGCGCCCGCCTGAGCTACCAGGGGTCGTGTTTTGTCATACCAACGCCCCGGAATCCGTGCGTTGCGTCCTTCTTTCCAGCGTTTTTTCAAGCCCCAAATCGGTCTGGACGCCTACTGTTTCAACCGCACCTGTACCGCCGTTTTTTGTCTCATTTTCCCTGTCTTTCCGTACACGTCCAAAAGTACCGCCGCGCTAGAACCTCTGACCAGCATCTTTCCGCGCGCCCGTCCGCTAACCTTTCAATAGGCAAACAAGCGGTTTAAGGCCATTTCCAAGGGAGTTCTAATATGTCGCAGTTCACACGCACCTTCGCACTGCTCGCCGCCATCCTTCTGATGGCTTCTGGGGCCTTGTTTGCCGCCGAGCCGCAGATCACCACCCCGGAAGGCCAGCTTTTCAGCTCCCTGAACCGTGAACGCGTCTCCCAGGGCCTCCCCGTCCTTCAGTGGGACGATGCCCTCGCTTCTGCCGCCCGTCAGCATGCCGTCCGCATGGCTCAACTCGATCAAATGTCTCACCAGCTTCCCGGTGAGCCAAACCTCCTTGCGCGCGCGAGCGAGGCAGGCGCGCGTTTCAGCGTGATCGCCGAAAACGTCGCCATCGGCCCGGCTCCAGCCGTCATACACACTATGTGGATGCACTCCCCAGGCCACCGCGCGAACATTCTGAGCCCCCAGCTGACGGCCGTAGGCATCGCCGTAGTTCAGGGCAACTCCGGCCTTTTCGCCGCGCAGGACTTTTCGCAAAAGGTTGTAACCTCGAATTCAGATCAGCAGGTGCAGCAAGTAATTTCGCAACTCGCTTCGCGCGGCTTACAAGCCAGCGTCGCGGACAATGCAGCTGCGTACTGCGACGGGAGTCGCAAATTCGCGCCCAACACCGCAGCCACTCTGGTTCGTTACGAAACCCCCAACTTGGACAAGCTCCCCGACCTCCTCGATCAACAGCTCCAAACCCACAAGTTTCGCGCCGCAACCGTAGCCGCATGCGCCGCCAATCCCGCCCCAGGCTTCTCCCGCTTCCGCGTCGCCGTCCTTCTTTTCTAAACTCCCTCGCCGGTCCAACTTCCCGTTATCTCCCCGGATTGAGGCTCCGCGCTCGCTTGCCGCCACTGGTTCACAGGTCTATTATTGAAGTCTAAGCGAAATCATCTATAGTCGCGTGTAACCGGTACTCATCCGAAAGGAAAACCATGGCAAGCGGACCAGCAGGACCAGCCGCAGGAAAGCGTTTGCAGGACAAAGCGCCGATCACTGGCGTGAAAAATCTCGTCGCAGTTGCTAGCGGCAAGGGCGGAGTAGGGAAGACCACCGTCGCCGTCAATCTCGCCATCGCGCTAAAAAATATGGGCCATGCGGTCGGCCTTCTCGACGCGGACGTTTACGGCCCCAACGTCCCGGTAATGCTCGGCACCAACGAACAGCCGCGCGCCGTGGACGAGCGCACCATCATCCCCGTCGAAGCCTACGGTCTGAAAATGATTTCCATGGGCTTGCTCAATCCCGGCGACAAACCGCTCGTCTGGCGCGGCCCCATGCTCCACAGCGTGATCCAGCAATTTCTGCGCAGCACGCAATGGGGCGAACTCGACTACCTCATCGTGGATCTGCCTCCGGGCACGGGTGACGTTCAGCTTACTCTGATTCAGAGCGTCTCGGTCAGCGGCGCCGTCGTGGTCACCACGCCATCCATCGTTGCGCTGGCCGACGTCCGCAAAGCCATCGAAATGTTTCGCCAGGTAAACGTGGAAATTCTCGGCGTGGTCGAGAACATGAGCTACTTCAACTGCCCGCATTGCAACGGCCGCATTGATGTCTTCGGCCACGGTGAAGGCCAGCACATGGCGAAATCTTTCGGTGTGCCGTTCCTCGGTGAGATTGAAATCGATCCGCAGATTCGTATCGGGGGAGACACCGGCAAGCCCGTCGCTTCACTCGGCGAGGACGCCCCCGGCAGCAAAAGCATCTACGCCATGGCTCGCAACGTCGTCGCGCGCCTGGAAGTCGTCAACGAATCCGCCAGCGCCCCGGTAGTTCAGATCCTGTAGCGGAAAAGCCTGCTAGGTCGCTTTGCTCGCAGTCGCGTTGCCGTTTGCCAACATCACCACCAGCCGGGCAGCTTCCTCCGGCTCCATTGCCGTGCTATCCACCACCACGGCGTCCCGAGCGCGCACCAGCGGGGAAGTAGCGCGTTCAAGGTCGCGCCGGTCACGTTCGCGGATTTCCTCGAGTGTAGTCTTCAGGTCGATAGCGTCGCCCTTTTGTTCATGCTCGCGCCATCGCCGCTCCGCTCGCACTTCCGGCGACGCGGTAAGGAAAATCTTCAGCCCCGCGTCGGGAAAAACGACGCTTCCAATGTCGCGCCCTTCCATCACCACTCCGCCTTGCTGTCCCGCGCGCCGCTGCTCGGCCACCAGCACCTGCCGCACTCCCGGATTCACCGCAATCTTTGACGCCGCCTGCGAAACTTCCGGCGTGCGAATCTCCATGGTCACATCTTCGCCATCCAGAAATACTCGCTGGCCGCCTTCCTCCGCGCGCAGATCAATGCGAGTGTCATGCGCCAGCGCGACGAGTACGTCCGCAGCTTCAGGTGCAATCGTCTGCCGCACCGCTTTCAGCGCGAGCGCTCGATACATCGCTCCCGTATCCACATATACATAACCCAGCATTTCCGCCACGCGCCGCGCTAGCGTGCTCTTGCCCGAACCCACGGGCCCGTCTATCGCGATAATCAATTTTTTCGGCGGTGCGGTCATGTCAAATGGAATGGTCTCAAATTCTCTTAAACGCTCTTTCGATTTCGCGCACGGAATAGCGCAGCACGATCGGACGCCCATGCGGGCAGCTCATGGGGTACTCGGTTTTCGCCAACTCGCCGAGGAGCCATTCCATCTTCGTGTGGTCCAGCGGAGTGTTCACTTTGATCGCGGCATGGCACGAAGTGGAGGCGGCGATCTTTGCTTGCAGCGAGTCGATCGAGATCGCCTGATTCTCTCGAGCGATCCCGTCCAGGATTTCATACAGCAGTTTTTCCGCGTCGCCGCTCGTGATGCCTGCCGGCGCAGCCTGAATTGCGACGCTTCTCGCTCCCATCAGCTCAGCTTCGAATCCGTTCGCGCGCAGCTCATCTCCGATCTGTTCGAAAATAACCAGTTGGCGCGGATTCAGCTCCACGATGAGAGGCACGAGCATCCGCTGCCCGCCCAGTTCTCCTTCGCGGCGCGCGCGCAAGTGTTGCTCGAAGAGCACGCGCTCGTGCGCCACGTGCTGGTCGATGATCCACAAACCTTCGCTGTTCACCGCCACGATGAAGCTGCTGTTCACCTGCCCCAGCGGCTTCAGGTCAACAATCTGGTCGGGACTCGGCAGCGTGCCCGGAGCATTTGCAGCCGTCGCGGAAGCACCTTCGGCTTCGGCGCCGAGCGTCTCTCGCGTCGGATTTGAAAAATCGCTGCCGTTGCCGGTTCCAAACTGCAAGCGTTGAGCTACCGGTCTGTCAGGCGCTCCGGAAAGCTCGAATCCCTCGGCGATGCCCGTTGACGAGCTGCCAAGCGAATTTGGAATTTCAGCGCGTGGCGGACCTGGAAACGCCTTCGCGTCCGGCACAGGCGCGTAACCTTGCATGTTTCTCACGGACGACGAGGACGACAAACCGCCGCCGCTCTGTTCGCCTGCCGCAGCCGCAGCGCGCGCCGCGGGAAATCCCGGAATCGGCCGCGCATGCGAGAGCGCCAGCCGCAACGCGTCGCGAGTGAAATCGTGAATGAATTGCGGATGCCGAAAGCGCACCTCAATTTTCGCGGGATGCACGTTCACGTCCACTTCCTCGTACGGCAAATCGAGAAAAAGCAGAACGAAGGGGAAAACTCCCGGCGGCATGATGTTGCGGTACGCCTCGCCGATCGCGTGCAGCAGCAACCGGTCGCGGACCAGCCGGCGGTTCACAAAAATATAAATCCCGTTGCGGTTCGTGCGCTGCACTTCCGGCCGCGAAGTGAACCCGCTCACCCGCAGCGTAGCGGCCCGCTCTTCCGCTTCGAGCGGCGGCTCGGTAATGGCGCTGCGCACGGGCCCTTCGGTCGGCGTAATCTCCGTCAACTCGTCGAGCGCCTGCCGTCCAAAGATCTGATAGACGCGCTCGGATAGTTTTTCCACCGGCGTGCAATTCAGAATTTCCTGCGTCGGCGTTTTCAGCAGGAATTGGCAATCGGGATGCGCCAGCGCGTAGTGCGTAACCAGCGAAGCAATATGTCCCAACTCGGTGGTCTCGGACTTCAAAAATTTCCGCCGCGCCGGCACGCAATAAAAAATGTCCGCCACGCTGATGGAAGTGCCCGCGGGAAGCCCTGCCGGCTTCACGCTGATCAGTTTTCCGCCTGCAAACTCCACCCGCGTCCCTTGTTCGTCTTCAGCCGAGCGCGTTTCAAGCAGCAGACGTGAAATGGAGGCAATCGATGGCAGAGCTTCGCCGCGAAATCCCAGCGTCGAAATAGAAAGCAAATCATCCGCGGTGCGCAATTTCGAAGTAGCGTGCCGCTCGAACGCCAGCAGGGCGTCGTCGTGGTTCATTCCCGTGCCGTCGTCAATCACTCGAATCATGCGCTTACCGCCCGATTCCGTTTCGATTCGAATCGACCGCGCTCCCGCGTCCAGCGCGTTTTCGAGCAGCTCCTTCACCACCGATGCGGGCCGCTCCACCACCTCGCCCGCCGCGATCTTGTTCGCCACATTTTCCGCGAGTATGCGTATCCGGCTCATAGGGTGTGTTTCGTGGGCTTTATGTTCGGAAATCCCGAATCTGCCGGATTGCCCAGACCCTCTCTGCATACCTGTTCATCTTCTTCCTTCGCCTCTTGGGCAACGCTCCGCAGAAAAATGCGCGTGCCGAAGAAACTGGCGATGAACAGAACAGAAAAAAGCGAAACGCCGAGCCACTCCGGAAATCCAGGCATCTGTACTGTAATCAAAAAAATGAACCCGATCGCGACACCCAGGATCACCAGCACCATGAACTGCGCTCTCAGCCTCAGCCTGCGCATGCTACGGATCAAGAGAGTCACGCCCATTGCCGCGGCAATCGGTATCAGCACGAGCGCGCGGTAGGAAATCACGCTCTGGCTCGGATCAAAATTCATTTTTCCGCTCGCTTGATTGCGATTCCCAATTCGTCGAGCTGGTCGGTGCCCACTTCCGAAGGTGAATCCGCCATCAAATCGACGGCGGCGGTGGTCTTGGGGAAAGCAATGACCTCGCGAATCGATTTTTCACCGGCCAGCAACATGACCACGCGATCGATGCCCAACGCTATGCCGCCATGTGGTGGAGTGCCATACGTGAGTGCGTCGAGAAAGAACCCGAACCGTTGCCGAGCCTGCTCGTCGGTCAGACCGAGCGCTTTGAACATCCGCGCCTGTACATCCTGGCGATGAATTCGAATACTTCCGGAACCAAGTTCGTTGCCGTTCAAAACGAGATCGTATCCCTTCGACCGGCACTCCCACGGCGCAGTTTCTAGCTTGTCCAGATCTTCCTCGAAGATTCCGGTGAACGGATGCTGCGCGCTCACCCAGCGCTTATCCGTCGCGCTCCATTCGAAGAGCGCGAACCCGGTGATCCACGCGAATTCCCATTTGCTGCGGTCGATCAGGTTGAGTTTGTCTCCAAGGTACAGACGAATTTGACCTGCGACGTTCAGCGACGTGTCGTTGTGCTCGATTTGTTCTTTGGCTGCGGCTGCGACGATCAAATCCCCCGACTTTGCGCCTAAAGCCTCGGCGAGCTTCTTCAACGTTTCCGGCCCCAGAGTTTTTTCAAGCGGCGAAGTGATTCCTTCGGCTGCGACTTTTACAGTGTAAACACCGCGCGCTCCGGACGCCTTCGCGAACTCGCCAAGCTCATCAAGCTGTTTCCGCGACCAGGAAGCCGCGCCCGGCGCGACCACCGCCTGCACGTTGCCTTCGATTTGCAGTTTTTCTCGCCCCGTCTCGAAGAATTGAGTCACATCGTGCAATTCCATTCCAAAACGCAAGTCCGGCTTGTCCGACCCGTAGCGCCCCAACGCATCCTTGTAATCCAGATGCCGGAACGGCCCTTTCGCTTGCACACCCACGACCGCGCAGGTGCGTTCCATCACGCGCTCGATCACTTCAAAAATATCCTGCTGCCGCGGGAACGACATCTCAAGGTCGAGCTGCGTGAACTCAAGCTGCCGGTCAGCGCGAAAGTCTTCGTCTCGGAAGCAGCGCACGATTTGAAAATAGCGGTCCATGCCCGAAATCATCAGGATTTGCTTGAAGATTTGCGGCGATTGCGGCAGCGCGTAAAACTTCCCGTGATGGATGCGGCTCGGCACCAGGCAATCGCGCGCACCTTCCGGAGTCGAACGCGTCAGCATCGGCGTCTCAATTTCGAAAAAGTCCAGTTCGTCCAGCGCCTTGCGAATCTCCAGTATGACGCGATGCCGCAGCTCCAAATTGCGATGCGGTTTCGGCCGCCTCAAATCCAGATACCGGTAGCGCAAGCGCGTTTCTTCGCTCGCCGTCACTTCTTCTTCGATCTGAAACGGCGGCGTCTTCGAATTATTTAGAATGTGCAGGCGCGTGGCCATCACTTCCACTTCGCCTGACGCAATTTCCGGGTTCGCCTTTTGCCGCCGCAGCACGCGCCCTTCCACTGCGACCACAAATTCCGAGCGCAGTTGCTCCGCCTTCGCATGCGCTTCTGGATCCAGCTCTTTGTTGAAAACAATTTGCGCAATTCCGGCGCGGTCGCGCAGGTCGATGAAAATCAGTTGGCCCAGATCGCGGCGCCGGTGCACCCATCCCATCAGCACGACGTCTTTATCCGCGTCAGCCGCTCGCAGGTCCCCGCAATAATTTGTCCGCTTCAGATTTCCCAGCGCTTCAAGCACGAAGTTTTCTCTCCACGAACCGCTCACTACTTAGCGGCTGCCTCTTCTCTCCGATTCAAGATATTCGAGCAACTCCAATTCGGAAAGTTTTTTCTGCTCCGAATCGGCCAGCCGCTTCAGCGTGAAAGTGTTCGACGCGACTTCGTCCTCGCCGATGATCAGCGCGTAGCTCGCGCCAAGTTTGTCCGCCAGGCCCAGCGACTTCTTGAATTTCATTTCTTCCGGTGGCAGCTCGACGGCCAGCCCGGCAGTGCGAAGTTTTCGCGCGATGTTTACTGCTGTAGGATACGCGGCCTGTCCCATCCATGCGACGAAGACCGCAAGCCCGGGAAGATGCGGCAATTTTCCGCCCTCTTGTATCGACAAAATTGCGCGGTCGCTGCCGATGGCGAAGCCGATGCCTTTCGTTGGCGGCCCGCCGAGCAGTTCGACCAGGCCGTCGTAGCGCCCGCCGCCGCACACCGCGTTCTGCGAGCCGAGCCCTTCCGCCGTCACCTCAAACGTCGTACGCGTGTAGTAATCCAGGCCGCGAACGAGGCGCCAGTTCTCCTCGTAAACGATGCCGCGCAAGCCTAATTCTTCCTTCAGCTTTGCAAAATGCTCGCGGCATTCGGCGCAAAGGTGGTCGGAAATGCGCGGCAGCTTCGCGATGATGGGCTGCTCCTGCGGCAATTTCGAATCAAGAACGCGCAGCGGGTTCGTCTCGATGCGCCGCTGGCTGTCCGGGCCAAGCTGGTTTTTCACTTCGCGCAGCTTTTCTCGCAGCAGCTCGACGTATTGCGGTCGGCATTCTTTGCAGCCGATCGAATTGATGTACAGCGTCGTCCGCGTCAGCCCCACGCGTTTGAAAAACACCACGAGCATCTCGAGCACTTCAGCGTCAATAGCAGGCGCGTCGGATTGCCCCAGAACTTCCGCACCGATTTGATAGAACTGCCGGTAGCGTCCCTTCTGCGGCCGCTCGCGCCGAAACATCGGCCCCATGTAGTACAACTTTGCGTTCCCCGGCAGCGTCTGCATCCCATTCTCGATGTACGCCCGTGCGACACTCGCCGTCGCCTCCGGCCTCAACGAATACGTTCGGTCCGGAGCGCTCTCTCCCATCGAGTCCGGATCTTGGCCGGTGGTGAACGTGAACATCTCCTTGTTAACGACGTCCGTTTCAACACCTATCGAACGAGCAAAAAGTTCGGTCTCTTCAAAGATCGGTAGTCTGATGTCGCGGAAATTGTAGGATTCGAAGACATCGCGAGCCGTCTGCTCGAACCAATTCCATAGCGCGGAATCCGGCGGCAGGATATCGCGCGTGCCCTTGATTGCCTTAAATTCGCGTTTTTCCGTCACGAGCGCCGACGCTTCCCGCACCCGAGCTGGCATGGACGAGCTTTTAACGGGCTAACCATCACTCCATTGTATCGCGTCACGCAAGAGGGACGTTGTCGGGAAGAAAAAAAATCAGGACGCCGACCAAGGACGTTGTCGAGCCGTTCTTCGTAGCGGCGCAGCCTGCTGCGCCCGCTGCAATCCACGCCAGTCGTCCTGTCCAACAGCACTGCTGCAACCCGGGAGGGACCGATCAAATTATTCCCCGGACTGCGACCTGTACGTCTCTTTGTACTCGACGTAGCGCTGCGCATAGCCGTCGATCGATTCGAGGTCCTCGGGGATGAGCGTGCGCCGCAGTTTCCCCGGCTGCCCCATGAAGAGGCTACCCGGCGGCACGATGGTACGCTCCGGCACAAGCGTCCCAGCGGCAATAATGCTTCCAGTGCCGATTTTTGCGCCGTTCAGGATGATGCTGCCCATGCCGATCAAGCAGCGCGATTCGATCGTGCACCCGTGCAGGACGACTGCGTGGCCCACCGTGACGTTGTCGCCAAGAATCAGAGGATTCGTGTCGCGCATCACGTGCAGCACGGAGCCGTCTTGAATATTCGTGCGTGCGCCGATGCGCATGAAATTCACGTCCCCGCGCAGGACGGCGCAGGGCCACACGCTGGAATGCTCGCCGATGACGACGTCACCGATGACCACCGCTTGCGGATCGATGTAAGCACTTGCAGCGATTTGCGGCGCGTGGCCGAGGTAAGTCCGAATCATTTGGGCCTCAACGAACGAGTGGGGAAAATAACACACGCCCACCTTTGTGGAAAGGCCCCGATACGCCTTACAACACCAAATCGCGCCGCGTGAAGAATGGACTAGTTTTGTGCCGATCGCTTGGCTGTGAATTCACGGCTGAACTTCCCGCCGCCCATCGTGCCGGTCATGGTATCGCCGGTCAACGTTGCCTTGTACGCGATCTTCCGCGTGTTGCCGTCAGGACCTTGGCGCTCCTCTGTCCAGGAAATTGTGTTGCCTGAGACGATAGCGTCATAAGCATTCTCGCCGTGCCGCGTTTTGTGGCTCACCTTAAATTTGTCGCCGTCCTGCGTGATTGTCAGCGACTGCGCGCCACCTCGCCCACCGCGGTTTCCGCCTCCTCCGGCTTGTTCGCCATCTTGACCGCCGCCTTGCCCACCGCCTGTCGCAGTCATTTCCCACGAGCCGGCAAAGCCGGCATCCTTTTGCGCGGCCCGAAGGACTGTTACTGACAGCAGCAGCAACGCGAAGACGTACAACCCTGCAAACCCCAGTCTAAACTTCTGCATGTGAGATTCTCCTTTGTGTCAACCTTGCTCCCGAAATCCTTCAGTCAGCGCTAATCGCAAACTCTCCGGAGGTGCCCTGGCACCAGCGGCCTAATTGTAATTCAGTCTGAGAGGGGCCGGAGGTTCCAAAACTTTCTGCAGTAGGAGTGAAGCTGCTCATCGATCTCTTCGTTGTCAGCAGTCACTCTGGAATTTTCCTGTGCTAGTATCCTGGGCGTCTAGTCTGATTTAGGCGCCGAGTTCAACTGGAGAGCGCGTGGGACGTCTTACAATTTGCCCATTTTGATTCTGGTGCTGGCGTTAAACGCCGCCCACACGGAGGACAAATGCAACCAGGCCACGGTACCGCGGCAGCGGCTGCGCAGCACGCGTATGCCGAGGTGAACGGCGTCCGCTTGCATTACATGGAGCAGGGCAAAGGGCCGTTGATTCTGTTTCTGCATGGGTTTCCGGAATTTTGGTACGCCTGGAAAGACCTGCTGCCTGAATTTGCCAAGTCCCACCACGCGGTCGCGGTGGACATGCGCGGCTACAACCTTTCGTCCATGCCCGAATCAGTGGACGCCTACCAGGTTCCGATTCTCGTCGAAGATGTCCGAGCGCTGGCGGAAAAGTTGGGTGCCAAGAAATTTGTGCTGGTTGGCCACGATTGGGGCGGCGTGATTGCCTGGGCGTTTGCGGCCGCGCATCCAGAAATGCTGGAGAAACTGGTGATCATCAATGCGCCGCATCCGGTGGTTTTCGCGCGGGAACTGGCGAACAATCCCGACCAGCAGAAGGCTTCGGCGTACTTCAACCTTTTCACGTCGCCTGCGGCGGAGGCAACACTCAGCCAGGATGATTTTGCCGTGCTTCAGCAGATCGTCCTCGGAAGCTCGGCGAACGGTGAAGACCGCAAGAAATACTTGGAGGCCTGGAATAGGGGATTGACCGGCGGATTAAATTACTATCGCGCCGCGCGCCTCAAGTCACCTGTCGGTGGAGAAAAAGCTGATGCGCCCCCTTTCTCAATTCCAAAGAATCCGATCATCACTGTGCCTACTTTGGTGATCTGGGGTCTGAAAGATACCGCGCTCTTGCAAGGGAATCTGGACGGGCTCGAGCAGTACGTGAAAGTTTTAAAGATCGAGCGCGTGCCGGAGGGAAGCCACTGGGTCGTGCGCGAACAACCCGCCACGGTGATCCGGGCAATGCGTAAATTCCTGCAGTAAGAGCGAGTCTCCATCAAATTTAGTCCACAGTTCAGATCGCCCTCAGAACTGTGCGTCTGGCTCGGCGCTAGTACAACCGCCGGCTCCCTGCGTGCCGAGCCTAAGTTGCAGACGATGTCGCCGAACCTGTTTTGGCCAACTGGCTTGCTCGAAGTTAACCGATCGGTTAGTGTACGCCGATGAGCGGCCCCCAAGATGAGATAGACGCCCTGACAAAGCAGGTTGCCGCATTAACTGCGCGGGTTTATAAGCTAGAGAAAATAAGTGGCGTCCCTTCGGATTCGCAGCCAGAGCCAGTCCCCCGGTCGCAGCCGCAAAAGTCTGCTTCCGCTCCTTCCGGAACAATGGTTCAACCTCCTTCGGCGCAGCAACCAGTGACACAATCGCAGCCGAATCTGCTATCAGCCTTCCCGAGGAAGGACCCGGGCCTCGAAAAACAGATTGGGCAATTTTGGCTGAATCGAATCGGCATCGTGGCTGTGCTTTTCGGCGTTTCCTATTTTCTGAAGTATGCATTTGAGAACAACTGGATCGGCCCAGCCGGGCGCGTTGCGATCGGTCTTCTAGCCGGGATTGGACTGATTGTATGGAGTGAACGCTTTCGCAACCGCGGCCACGCCGCGTTCTCTTATTCGCTGAAAGCGGCCGGCATTGGCACGCTCTATTTATCCTTATGGGGAGCGTTTCAGGTTTACCACTTGATTCCTTCGGCAGCCGCATTTGCAGCGATGGCAATCGTAACCCTGGCCACCATTGTGCTGGCTTTGAGCCAGGATGCGGAATTGCTGGCCAGTTTTGCTTTGGCGGGCGGATTCGCTACTCCGATCCTGCTTTCTACGGGACAAAACCACGAGGTCGTGCTGTTTTCATACGTCGCCTTGCTAGACGTTGCGATTTTGGCGATGGCCGTCGTAAAGCCTTGGCGCCGCCTACTTTGGGGAAGTTTTCTGGGTACGATCATTCTCTATGTCGGCTGGTTCGGGGATTACTATTCCAAAGATCAGCGGATTCTGACAGTTTGTTTTGCAGCATTGTTTGCTGCCATCTTTGCCGCGATTCCGCTGGCATCTCCTTACGAACTGTCCAAAAGATTTACCGGACCCTCCGTCACGCTGACGCTGCTTCCATTGCTGAACGCTGCAGTATTTTTCCTGGCACTCTATCAGATGTATGAAGGTGAGACCGTCACCCTCACCTGGTTTGCCCTGGTGCTGGCGGCTCTTTACCTGGCCATCGCCGGCTCGTTCAAAAGCCGTTTTCCAAATCAAGATACGACGTTCATCCACTTGTTACACGTGGCCATCGCTATCGCGTTCATCACCATCGCCATTCCCTTGAAGCTGGAAGCCCAATGGATCACCATTGCATGGCTCATTGAATCCGCAGTGCTTCTGTGGATTAGCGTCAAGACGCACACCAACTTCTTGCGCTACATGGCGTCCGCTGCCTTGATCTTGGGAATTTTCCGGTTGCTCTTCTTTGACCACTTCCACACAGAAACCTTGGTGTTCAATCTGCGGTTTTTCACGTATTTGGTTGCGATAGCTGTTCTCGGTGGAATAGTTGGCTTCGGGAAGCGCTATGCTTCGGAAAAGGAAATGCCGCTTATCTATATTGCCGCGATTGGTGTGAATTTGTTGGCCTTGATAGCGCTTACACTGGAAGTCTCGGATTATTTCGCCCGGCGCATGGCGATCAGCGGTAATCATCATCTTTTTTATCATCAAAATCAGTTAGCGATCGCTCGCGATTTCAGCTATTCCGCAATTTGGCTGGTTTACGGCGCGGCTCTGATGACGATAGGATTTCGGAAGCGCTCGGCATTTGTCCGCTGGCAGGCTCTGATTCTGATTGCATTCACCATCGCCAAGGTATTCATGTACGACGTGTCCCAGCTTGGCGGCAGTTACAGGATTGTCAGTTTCATTGCTCTCGGCGCGGTTTTGCTCGGGATTTCGTTCATCTATCAACGCGACTGGCTGAAGCTTTCTTCGGATTCCTCGGAGAAATCCGCTTAAAGGATTTGACGATGAGGGCAACTCTGAGGCTGCTAGTCGTTCTTTTGATAGCGACTCCTTCCATTTCCTATTTCAAGTACGAACGAGAGTTAGAGGCAACGCGTTCCAGCGGCCAACACTATGTTGCGGTGGACGAGACTCTCTGGCGGCATGCCCGCCCGGATTTGAGCGACCTGCGGATTTATTCACCAGAGAGAGAAACTCCGTACACATTGACGATTGAGCGAGGCGGATCGCAGATCGAGCAGAAAAACGTAGCTGTGATACAACCGGGCACGCTCGGGGGGAAAACGCAATTCCTTCTGGATATGTCAGACATCCCCCGTTACGACCGCGTTGAATTGAAGCTGCGGACGAAAAACTTTGTCGCTCATGCCCGCGTGGAAGGGTGCGATGAACTCCACGGAATGCAATGGACCGTCCTCGGCACCACGACTCTTTATGATCTGTCGGACGAAAAGCTTGGCCACAACAGCACGCTTCAGATTCCTGTGACGGCTTACAAATACCTGCGCGTCACCCTGGACAGCGCCGTGAAACCCTCGGACATTGAGAGCGGGACCGCGGGGATGACTCTGGCGCAAAAGGCCGTGTGGCGAGACCTCAGCAGCCAGCCAAGCCAAGCGCAACAAGGCAAGGATACGGTTTTGACGTTTGCCGTTCCAGCGAATATCCCGGTGGAACGAGTTCTTCTTTCCGTTGATCCGGAGCAGCAAAACTTCCGGCGGGAGGTGGAAATCCAGGATGACAAAGGACTGTGGTCCGGCGCAGGCGAGATCAGCCGCATTCACATGCAGCGAAATGGGCAACGGATCGATGTCGAGCAGCCATGGCTCGATATTCGAGGAACTGGCCCGGGAACTCTAAAAGCTATTATCCACAATGGAGATGACTTGCCGTTGAAGATCACGGGCGTGCGTCTCCAGCAATACCAGCGCCGGATCTATTTTGATTCCGATCCGGGATCCAAGCTCAGCCTCTATTATGGGGACGAAAAACTCGGAGCGCCGGTTTACGATTACGCAAAGCTATTTCAGAAAGAAGCTAGCGCCGATCAGGTCCAGCTAGGTGCCGAAGAGCCGAATGCTGCCTATTCCGGGCGCCCCGATGATCGGCCTTGGTCGGAGCGCCATCCAGCTCTGCTGTGGCTGGCGATCATCGCGGCTGTACTTGTCCTCGGCGGCATAGCGCTGCGCTCGATGAACAAATCCAGGCCAGCCTGACTTTCCGACCGGGCGAATTCCTTACCTACGGCCAGTAGACCCAGCCCGGAGGGAGCATTCTCTTCGACAGCGAAGCAAATGCGAAAACGGCTCCGCGGCTTTGCTCGCGTAGGCCCGCCTCCGATGGTACCCACAAACAGGTGGATTAATTCGGACTTCCCGCCAGGCACCATACATCACAGCTAGTTAGGCTCCCCGACAAGTTGCCTAGAGCTCAATGCCCGCCCGGGCCCCCTCCCAACTTGAATTTCCTAATCAAAAAGACCAGCGGAACTCCCATCAGCACAAACCACCCAAGCGCTGTAAAGCAATCGTTGAAGGCGAGAAATGACGCTTGCCTTTGAAGCAGATTAAAAGCTTCCGCCTGAGCGTGTACAGCCGCATCCGCATGTGAGAAACCGTGCGTGGCGAAATAACTGGTGAGTTTGGCGAGGAACTGCCTGTAGTGCTGGTCAAAGAGACTTGCGTGCGCCACCAACACGCTCTGATGAAACTGCGTTCGGCGCGCCAGTACCGTAGTGACGAAAGCTATCCCAAAACTTCCGCCTTGATTGCGGAAGAGATTGGTAAGGCTGGAAGCCTTGTTGTTCTTGTTGATTGGCAAATTGGAATACGCAAGCTGGCTCACAGGCACGAACAGCGTGGCGATTCCCAGCCCTTGCAGCGCTCGCGCCAAAGCTTCATGACGGTAATCGGTGGTCAATGTATAGCTGGCGAAAAGCCACATGGCCATGCCGAAAACAAAAAATCCAAAACCGATCAGACGTTTCACCCCAAGTTTCGGAAGAATTCTTACCACCACGGGCGCGAGAAGTACGATTACAAACGCCCCGGGTCCAAGGACCAGCCCGGCATCCGTCGCCGAGTAGCCGTAGAGCCGCTGCATCATCTGGGGAATAAGCACGGTGGATCCATAAAGCGTAAATCCGAACATGAAATAGAAAATATTGGCTAGCGCGAAATTTCTGTCGGCCAAAAGACGGATCTCCACTACCGGATCCGGATGGCGCCACTCCCACACTATGGTAAACAGAAGCGCCACCATCGCGATGCTGAAGAAAATCACGATGAAGTGGCTTTCGAACCAGTCCTCGGTTTGCCCGCGATCCAGAACGACCTCCAGGCAGGCGAAGGCCATGGCCACTGAGAAAATTCCCCATCCATCGATCTTCAACTTTCCGTCCTTGCGCGCTGCCTCCACCTCGCGCTTGAACGCCGGCGGATCAGACACCACACGGCTGGTCAGGATCAACGAAATGATGCCTATCGGAATGTTGATGAAGAAAACCCATCGCCAGCTCCAATGGTCCGTGATCCAACCGCCCAACGGCGGCCCGATCGCCGGTGCCGTCACAATCGCCATGCTGTAGAGAGCGAAGGCTGCGGCCCGCTTAGCCGCTGGGAAAGTATCGACAAGTATGGCCTGCTCCACCGGAGCCAGTCCTCCGCCGCCAACTCCCTGCAATACACGAAAAAAAATCAACGCCCCCAGGCTGGGGGCGAAGCCGCACAGCAGGGAACTGACAGTGAAGAGCGTCACGCAAATCATGTAGTAGCGCTTGCGCCCGAAGAGTCGGCTCAGCCACGCGGAGAGCGGTAAAACAACGGCGTTCGACACGAGGTAGCTGGTCAGAACCCAAGTGCTTTCATCCGTGCTGACGGCGAGCCCGCCGGCGATATGAGGGAGAGCAACGTTGGCAATCGCCGTGTCCAGAAGTTCCATGAACGTCGCCAGAGTCACGGTGATGGCGATAAACCACGGATTGATGCCCACTCTGGGGAGGGAAAGATTCAGGGAGGCGGTCGGTGTCAGCGTCTCGCTCATGAATGTTCTGGCAGTTTTAGATGCAAAAAGAGACCGTTCGGTCTCAATTATGGTATAATGGTTTTTCACAAAAGACCAGTCAGTCTCACGGCTGGTCGCCAGGAGATAGAGGTGACCAAGGGAGAGCAAACCAGGCGCGAAATCGTCCGGAAATCCGCCCCGCTGTTTAATCAAAAGGGCTATGAGGGCACTTCACTTTCGGACCTGATGGAAGCCACGGGCCTGCAGAAAGGCGGAATCTACCGTCATTTCTCGAGCAAAGAAGAACTAGCCACCGAGGCCTTCGACTATTCCTGGGGAAGAGCCGTCACCGGAAGGCTGGACGGCGTCGCGGAAGTTCCGGACTGCGTGAACCGTTTGAAGAAGATGATCGACAATTTCGTCGAGTTGCGTGCGGGATTGGTGCCCGGCGGCTGCCCGCTCATGAACACTGCAATCGAAGCTGACGATGGAAACGTGGTCCTGCGAGCGCGAGCCAAAAAGGCATTGCAGAACTGGACCGTGCGCCTGTCCAAGATCACGACTGAAGGAATCAAGAAACAGCAGATCAATCACCGCATCGACCCGTTAAAATTATCCCACTTAATCATCGGCTCGCTCGAAGGCGCCTTGTTGATCAGCCGTCTGCAAAATAGCGACGAACCCCTTCGCGCCATCAAGCAGCACCTCTCTGAATACCTCGAACAAAATGTTCGCGCAACCATCCGCTCAAACAGGTGAGCCTGTTGTGCAGCGTCCTCCCTCGCGTTGACTTGCATCCTCGTGCAACTTAAACTGTGCGCCACATGGCGGAGCCTTCTTCCTTTATCGGCCAAACCATCTCGCATTACCGCATTGTGGAAAAGCTCGGCGGTGGCGGGATGGGCGTCGTTTACAAGGCCGAGGACATCAAACTTCGCCGTTTTGTCGCGCTGAAGTTCCTGCCGGAAGATCTTGCCAAGGACGATCTGGCGCTCGAAAGATTCCAGCGCGAAGCACAAGCCGCTTCAGCACTGAACCATCCCAACATTTGCACCATCTATGAAATTGATGAATACGAGGGCCGCCGCTTCATCGCCATGGAATTTCTCGATGGCCAGACGCTCAAGCACCACATCGCAGGGCGCCCGCTGGAAATCGAATCGCTGCTCGATTGGAGCACGCAAATTGCCGAGGGGCTCGACGCCGCTCACTCCGCCGGAATCATTCATCGCGACATCAAACCGGCCAATCTTTTCATCACCTCTCGCGGCCACGCAAAAATTCTCGACTTTGGCCTGGCCAAGCTCGCGCCCGTCGGGCAGAAAGTGGCGGAAGGCGCAACGCAGTCCGGACGAGGCGCGGCTGACGAGCAGTTGCTTACCAGCCCGGGCACGTCGATTGGCACCGTTACTTACATGTCGCCGGAGCAAGTTCGCGGCGGCGATCTCGACAAGCGCACAGATCTCTTCTCGCTGGGTTCGGTGTTGTATGAGATGGGCACTGGCGCCATGGCATTTTCCGGAACCACCAGCGGCGTGATTTTCGAAGCCATCCTGAACCGCCCGCCGGTCCCGCCGCTGCGTTTGAATCCCGCGCTGCCCGCTGGGTTCGAGCAGGTGGTGAACAAAGCGCTCGAAAAAGACCGCAAGATGCGTTACCAGTCGGCTGCGGACATGGGCGCGGACTTGCGGCGTCTGAAAAGGGAAACGGAATCGTCGCGAGTGGTGGTGCCGAGAGAAGTTGTCGAGGCTTCGGCGGGGTTTTCGTCGAAATCCAATCGCTGGGGAATGTATGCGGGCGGGGCGCTGGTGGCATTGTTGCTAACGGCTGGCGCGTTTTGGTATCAGAAGCATTCCGCGTCTGACGCGACGGCGGTAGCGGTGAAGCCATCGGTGGCCGTACTTCCGTTGAAGAATCTGAGCACGGATGCGGACAGCGTCTATTTCAGCGACGGAATGACGGACGAAATCACCACCAAGCTTTCGAAGATTCAAGGGATTGACGTGGCGCCGCGTTCCACTGCCGCCGCGGTGAAAGACGAGGACCAGAACGCGGGAGCGCTGGGACGCCAACTCGGCGTGCGTTATTTGCTGGAAGGCACGGTGCGAAAATCCGGGGATCAGGTGCGCATCAACGTGCATTTGATCGATTCGACCACTGGATTTCAGGTTTGGGCCGACGATTTCACCGGCCAGATGAAAGATGTGTTTTCGCTGCAGGAGCAAACCGCGCTGAAAATTGCGCAGGCGCTGAATTTGAATCTAAGCCCGCAAGAGACGAAGGCTATTCAGCAGCGGTACACGCAGAATCCGCAGGCGTACGAGGCGTATCTGGCAGGCAAGGGCTTGCTCGAAGTGGAGACGCCCGAACGATTTGAAGCCGCCCGCACGAACTTTGAACAAGCGCTGAAATTCGATCCCAACTATGCGCCTGCTTTGGCCGGCCTGTCTCATGTCGAGAGCCTTTACTATCGCGATCTCGCAACCGATCCATCTCGCCTGCAGAAGGCTGAGGAGTACGCGCGGCGGGCAATCGCCGTCGACCCCAATCTTCCCGAGGCCCATGTGGCGCTCGGTCAGACTTACGGCTTGAAATATGACTATTCCGCGGCGGTGGCCGAACTCCGCGAGGCCATACGGTTGGAACCGGACAACTCGCTTGCTTGGGACTTGCTGTCCTGGGCGCTGGCATACGAGCAGCCTCCCGAGGCGTTGGAGTCCGAGAAAGCAGCGCGAGAGGCTCTACGTCTCGAGCCGAATTCGGCGGCATCGCAGTACCACTTGGGCCGCGCGTTAATTTTTGAAGGACGTTACGACGACGCAGCGGCAGCCTTCCGCCGCGCCAAAGAGATTGGCAGTAACTCGTACGAGGGCCTGGGAATGGGTCAACTCGCGTTAGCCCAAGGAAATTACGACCAAGCCATTGGTCACTTGATGAGCACGGGCGTCGCCTCGAAAACCGCGATGGACCAGTACTGGATAAGTTCGGCCTATGCTGGTAAGGGCGACAAGGAAAAAGCCCTGGTTGCGCTGCAAAACTCCTTCAAGTTGGGCTTCGGCGATTTCGGCGCGCTGGACGCCAGCCCGTATTTTAAGTCTCTGCGCGACGACCCGCGCTACCGCCAGCTAGTGCAGCAATACCGCAAAAAGTAACCTTTCCGAGTCGACTACCTCTTCGATGGCGAAGCTAACCCGAAAACGCCTCAATGGTTATGCTCGCATGAACCCAGGCCCAATGGTACCCGCGGACAGGTGAATAATCTGGCCTTCGCGCCAGTTGCACCACACAACACAGCTAGTTAGTCTCCTCTTCTTAGGTGCTCTTACGTGCCGTCTCGCTAAATTGCGAATTCTGAAAAATAATGGAACTTTTTCACATTGACTGGGTTTGGGTCCATTCGGAATCCAGATAGACCTGAGAGGGGACCGTGCGTCGCTCATCAATCCTTGCACCCGTAATCGTCGTTCTGGCTTTAATGATTTCGAGCTGTGCGCTCACTCCTCCCGGAAGCACGGGCCCCGGTCCCGGCGCTTTCACCATATCCCCTAGCACCGCGAACGTACGCGCCGGTGGAACCCAGCAATTTACCCCGTCTTTGACTACGGCGACGTTCACATGGTCGGTAAATGGCGTGATGGGAGGAACCGCTGCGACCGGCACCATTGACGCGACCGGCAACTACACCGCTCCTTCAACCCTTCCTTCCCCCAATACGGTGACGATTGAGGCCACCGAGACCACCAAGAAATCAGCGACGGGTTCGAGCGCCGTGACGCTCTGGAATCCCATCCCGCAGATTTCCAGCGTTTCGCCTCCGCAAGTAACTGTTGGTGCGTTTACCCTGACGATATCTGGTACCAACTTTGTCAGCGGCGCCACTGTGGCTTTTGGCGGTGGCACCCTGACGGTCACGTCCGTTTCCAGCACGCAAATAATCGCAACCGGAACGGCTACCGCTGCCCAGGCCGGTTTTTCTGTGCCTCTCCAGGTGACGAATCCGAACCCCGGATCGAGTTCTTCGAACAGCATCAGTGCGCAAGTCATCGGCGCGGCTGCGGTCTCCGCTACCGCAGCGGCGCGCTTCCTGGATCAGACCAGCTTTGGTCCCACGGCGACCACGATCGCACATGTCCAGCAGATCGGTTTGCAGGCGGCGCTGACCGAACAATTCAATCAGCCGACCACGCAATTCAGCGAGCCGCCATCGCCTGACACGGCCGTGTGCGGGTTTACAAACTGGCGCTGCACGCAGTCAGAATTCCTGAACGTCGCGGTCTGGGGGAACGATCAGTTCCGTCAACGCGTGGCCATGGCTCTGAGTGAAATATTTGTCGCACCCATCGAGCAGGATAACGCCATGCCGTTCTATCTGAATACGCTGGCCGGTGACGCCTTTACCAATTACCGCACCATCATGCAGGATGCGGCGCTTTCGCCAGCCATGGGCGACTACCTGAATATGGTGAACAGTGGAAAGCCCCCCACCGGTCAAATCGCGAATGAGAATTTCGGCCGCGAGAATATGCAGCTATTCACCCTGGGAGTAAATCTCTTGAATTCGGATGGCAGCCTGCAGACCGATGGCAGCGGCAATCCGATTCCCACCTACACCGAGCTTCAGGTGGAAGCTTTTGCGCGTGCCTACACGGGTTGGACCTTCGCAAATGCGGATGGCAGCACTCCGTCCAGTTTCAATTACACACATAATTGGCTCCACTTTATGGTCCCGGTAGAGAACCAGCATGACACCACCTCCAAGATCCTCCTGAATGGAACCACGCTTTCCGCTGGCCAGTCGGCCGAGCAGGACCTGAAAGGCGCACTCGACAACATATTTGCGCACCCGAATGTCGGCCCGTTCGTCTGCAGGCAGCTCATACAGCATCTGGTGAGCGGCGATCCAAGCCCCGCCTATGTGGCGCGCGTGGCTGCGGTCTTCGCTAATAACGGCAGCGGCGTGCGCGGCGACATGAAGTCCGTTCTGACTGCGATCATTATGGATCCGGAGGCACGTGCGGGAGACGCGCAAACAGGGGATCAGGCTGACATGTCTCCGGCCGTCGATGGCGGCCACCTGCGCGAGCCGCTCCTTTGGACCATGAATTTGCTTCGCGGATTAAATGCAGCTCAGACTCCGGCAACTTCCTACTTATACGTCAACTTCATGTCAGGGACGTTGACCTCCGTCGGAGAAGCGCCCATCGACCAGTCAAGCGTGTTCAACTACTTCCCGCCCAGTTACGTCATTCCGCAAACGACGTTGAACGCTCCTGAGTTTTCTCTGGAGAACACCGGCTCTGTCATTCCCCGCATGAGTCTTGCCGACAAGATTATTCACAACGAAGATTCGGCGCCGGTCATAGATCTGAGCGCAACCAGCGTCATCGGACAACAAGCGAGCAATCCTGCCCAACTGGTGGATTATCTGGGAATGCTTTTCATGCACAGCCAGATGCCCAGCGATATGCGAACCGCTTTAATCGACACCATCACCGCCATTCCCGCGACCGACCTACAGGGCCGCGCGGAAGTGGCCGTGTTCCTGGTCGTCACTTCTTCGCAATACAAGATCATGCACTAATTATAGGAACGCGGCCTGAAAAGGAGTTTTATGTCACACAGTCGACGAAGTTTCTTAACCAATGCTTCCTTGCTCGCAGCCGGCAATCTTCTGGGCTTCCGGCCTTTCGGAATGCTCAACGCCCTGGCCCAAACCTCTTCGGATTACAAGGCGCTGGTCTGCATCTTTATGTTCGGCGGAAACGACGCGAACAATATGCTCATCCCGTTCGACACCACCGGCTATAACAACTACGCGACCATTCGCGGCCCGATAGCGCTGGCGCAGAACACGCTGCTGCCGCTTACGCCGGCGCCCAACTTTGCGCTGCATCCCAGCCTGCCGGAAGTGCAGTCTTTGTTTAACAGCGGCAACCTGGCCTTCCTCGCGAATGTCGGCACACTCCTGCAGCCGACCACCCGCGCGCAATACCAGGCCAATTCGATCGTGCCGCCCAGCAACCTCTTCTCTCATCCCGACCAGCAACTCGAGTGGCAGAACCAGCTGGATAGCTCCGCGGGCAGTACCGGTTGGGCAGGCCGCATCGCGGACAAGATGAATACGCAATACAATCCGGGCGCGCTGGTACCGATGATCGCCTCCATCAGCGGCGATACTTTGTTCTGCAATGGAACGGGCACTTCACCGGTTTCCGTCGGATCTGGTGGGCCGGGCACTCCAAGCTGCAGCGATCAATCCTACTGCTCTTCGCGCCAGACGACGGCGCAACAGTTCGCGAACATGAGCAGCGGCGTCTCGTTGATTCAAGAAGACAACGCCATCACCAACAATGCCTTCACCTACAACACAGTGCTGGCCGGCGCGTTAAATGCCGCAACGCCGCTGACAACTGTCTTCCCGACTACCACTCCCTTCGGTGCTCAGTTGGCGGAGGTTGCAAAACTCATCAACGTGCGCGCGGCCTTGGGAGTCAAGCGGCAGATTTTCTTCGTAGGCGCCGGCAACTTCGATACCCACGCGGCCCAGTTGGCTACGCAGGCAACGCTTTTGGCCGAGGTAAGCCCGGCTTTACTGGCGTTCTACCAGGCCTTGCAGGAAATGAATTTGGCGAATCAGGTTACGGCTTTCACCTGCTCGGACTTCGCGCGTACCTTCCAGCCAAATTCGGCCGACGGAACGGACCACGCCTGGGGCAGCCACCACATCATTCTTGGCGGCGCGGTGAAAGGCGGGCAGATTTACGGAACGTTTCCAACTCTGGCGCTCGGCGGTCCCGACGATGTCGCCTCTAACGGCCGCTGGATCCCCAGCACTTCTTCGGCGCAGTACGCAGCGACGTTGGCCCAATGGTTCGGCCTCGCCACCACGGATCTGCCATACGTGCTGCCGTACATCGGCAACTTCAGCAGCAACAATCTCGGATTCCTCGGCTAATCGATAGCGCATCCTACACCGCGCCAAAGGGGTGCTCTCGCCCCTTCGACTGCCGCGCCGCGCTCCGCACAGTTGCGCGCTCTCTGCCGCAACACTCCCCGCATGTCCTCAGACTAAAAGAAACGGGCGAGCCTTCCGATGCATCAAAAGGGAAGTGCGAGGTCGTAATCTAACGTCAGGTTTTTCCCGAGCGCTGGCGCTTGTGGGCTCACTTCTGCTTTGCTCTTTAGGCGCACAGGCCGCTGGTACACCCATTCCGCACGGCACGTTGGAACTCATCGCCGAGAATCAGTCCACCGCCGCGGGACATGAACTTTATCTCGGGCTGCATTTTCAACTCGAAAAAGGCTGGCACATCTACTGGGTCAATCCAGGCGATTCGGGCGAGCCGCCTCGCATCAAATGGCAGTTGCCGCCGAATACCACCGTCGGGGAGATCGAGTGGCCAACGCCGCGGCGTCTCGGCACGCCTAGCATCGTGGATTTTGGTTACGAGGACGAAGTGACGCTGATCGTGCCGATCCATGCGCCAGCCAGCCTGAAGTCGCAACAGTCCGCGCAGATCGGCGCCGAGGTAAAAGTCCTGGTCTGCCGCGAAATATGCATTCCCGGCAAGGCCCAGCTTTCGCTGACTCTCCCGGTCGAATCACGAGCGGCTGCGCCGGACGCCCGGAACAGCAGCCTGTTCGCTGCTGCGCGCAAGTCGTTGCCGCGGCCCGCACCGCGGAGCTGGAAATTCAGTGTGGCCGATGCGGGCAACTCCTTCGTGCTCACCGCGAACCTTGGCCATCAAGTCTCGCAGGCAGTTTTCTTCCCGCTCGCCGAGTCGCAGATTGACAACGCAGCGCCGCAGAACTTCCTGCCCGCGTCCGCCGGCTTCCGCCTGACCCTGCGGAAGTCCGATCAGCTTCGTGAACCAACCGCGCGGCTGAAAGGCGTGCTCGTACTCTCCGCCGCCCAAGCATATATAATCGATGTGCCTCTGGGCTCCCCTGGCGCAGCGGAAAACAACGGCGCTGAAATTTACGCAGCACAATTCTTGGAGGAGGTACCACTAAGATGAAGCGCTCCACTCTATACCCGATACTCATAGCTCTTTTTCTCTGCGCAGCTCTGCCTCTGATTTTGTCTGGGAAAACCGGCGAGCCGGCTCCGCAATTCACAGCCACGGCGAGCAACGGCAAGACTGTTCGCCTCGCGGACTACCGCGGAAAATACGTGGTCCTCGAGTGGCACAACAACGGATGTCCCTACGTCGGAAAGCACTACAAAAGCGGCAACATGCAGAAACTTCAAAAGGAATGGACCGGTCGCGGCGTTGTCTGGCTCACGATTCTCTCTTCCGCGCCGGGTGAGCAGGGATACATGACCGCGAACGAAGAGAACGACTACATCACGAAGGTGCAGGCCGCGCCGACCGCCGCCTTGCTCGACCCCACCGGCCAGATCGGCCATCTCTACGACGCGAAGACATCCCCGCAGATGGTCGTCATCAACCCCCAGGGCGTCGTGATTTACGATGGAGCCATTGACGACAAACCGACCACCGACCTGGAGGACGTGCCCACCGCGACGAATTACGTCAATCTCGCTCTCGAGCAGGCCATCGCTGGCAAGCAGGTGGAGACGCCCACCACGCGTCCCTACGGCTGTTCAGTGAAGTATTCAGATTCGACGCACTAAGGCAAAGACTGCTGGTCACCTGCGCGACGCACTACTCATGTCTCAACGCAACCATGGGGTCCACCTTCGTTGCCCGCCGCGCCGGAATGTAGCAAGCCAGCAGCGCTGCCCCGACGAGGAGCAGTGTCACACCGCCGAAAGTCACCGGATCGGTGGCCGTCACGCCAAAAAGCAGTGACTGAACGGTGCGCGTCAGGGCCAGCGACGCGGCAATCCCGATCGCCACACCGATGAAGATCGTCCGCAATCCCTGGCCCAAAATCATCCTCAGAATTCCGGAGGGGGCCGCTCCCAGAGCGACACGCACGCCAATCTCGCGCGTGCGGCGGCTGACCGAATACGCCATTACGCCAAACACTCCTGCCGTTGCGAGCAGCAGCGCGGTGATTCCGAAGAATCCTATGAGGATGACGTTGAATCTCCGCGATCCCAGCGAAGTGGAATACACTTGCGAAAACGTCTGGAACTTCGCCGCCACCTCCGGGTTCAGGTTCTGCAAGATTCCTCGTGCTGCCGAAGCAACGGACCGCATGTCGGCGTCGCTCAACATCGTTAAGGTGATCGCCGCGTGCGGCCGCTGTAACAGATCCACATAAACCGTGGGACGCGGCGGCGCGTCGAGGCCGTATTCGTGAGTGTCGCCTACGATTCCGACGATGGTCAGCAAACGCAAGTCGCCATCCATGTTTCCAAACTCAATCGTGTGGCCGATGGGGTCCTGATTCGGCCAGCGCTCGCGCGCAAGCGATTCGCTGATCACGGCAACGTGCGGAGAATTCGCGCCGTCCCGCCCGTCGAAGATTCGCCCTCGAATCAGCGGAATTTCGAGAACCTGGAAGTACCCGTCCGTGGCCACGCAGAAATCCGCATTGCCGATGCGTTCCTTTTGCTGCAGCAGCGGACCAAAACCATCCGTGGTCTTGGGAATCTCATTCTGCGTCATCAGTAGAAACATACCGTCGGGAAGGCCGCCATCCATGGGCAGGCCGCTCGTCGCGCCAACTTTGCGCACGCCCGGAATTTGTTTGAGCCGGTCAATCAGGTTTGAAAAGAAAATCGCCTGGCCCGCCTTTGCTTTGGGATCGTCCACCCACGGAAGCGAAACGTCCATCGTGACAATTTTGTCCACGCGAAACCCGGGATTCACTTCGAGCACTTTCATCAGGCTGCGGCCGAACAATCCCGCTCCCACCACGAGAACCAAAGTGATCGCGATCTGCGCAGCCACGATCACCCGGCCAACGCGCTGGCTGCCTTGCAAACCCGCTTGTCCACGCCCGCCTTCCACCAAGCCCTTGCGCAGTTCTCCGGAAGTCGCACGCGCGGCGATGAACGCTCCCAGGCCCGCTGCGACGGCGGTGGAAAGCACTAACGCAAACACAAGTACCGGAATATTGATCGAGACGCTCTCCAGCCTCGGCAGATTTTCCGGCGCCAGCGCCACTAACCCCGCGAGGCCCCAGAACGCTCCCAGTACTCCAAGGCTGCCGCCAAGCAGCGCAAGCAGGAACGCCTCGGTAAAGTATTGGCGCACCAACCGCCCGCGCGCAGCTCCCAGCGCGCTGCGAATGGCAAGCTCACGCTCTCTAACCGACGCTTGGGCCAGCAGCAAATTCGCCACGTTCGCGCATGCCACCAGCAGCAGAAATCCCACGGCCCCGAGCAGAAGCAGCAGCGAAGAGCGAGCCTTGCCCGTGATCGCGTCCTGCAGCGGGACGACAATTCCATCTTTGAGCAAATAATCGCCCTGCTCGCTCGAGGTATCGTGAATGCGCCGCGCTATCGCGCTGATGTCGAGATTCGCTTGCTGCACAGTCGTACCGTCGCGGAGGCGCCCAACCACAGAGTAGTTATGCGAAGTCCTGCTTGGGTTTTCGCCGTCTAAATCGGCTGGGAGCCACAGATCCACGTCAGCAGGGAAACGAAATCCTGAGGGGAGCACGCCGACGATGGAGAAGAGCCCACCATCAATCTTCAAGTGCGACTGCGCGAGGTCTCGGGACGACCCGAGATACTGCCGCCAATATCCATAGCTGACGAGAACGGTCGGGCCAGCTCCTTTTTTCGCGTCGCCGGCGCCAAAATCCCGTCCGAGAATCGGCTGAACTCCCAAGACCTTCAGGAAACCGGGCGAGACGGCCGCAACGGTCGTACGCGTCGGCTCCGAAGCACCCGAAACGGACGCGATGTCGGCATGATACTTTGCGATCGACTGGAAGCTGCGGCTCTGATCGCGAAAGTCGTCGAAGTTTGGGTCCGCAACGCGAGACCATGTGCCACCCGAGTTGACCTCGAAGACGGACATGATCCGGTTCGAATCGGTGTACGGAAGCGGCTGCAGCAACACGCCGTATACCACGCTGAAAATTGCGGTGGTTGCGCCAATGGCCAGTGCCAGCGTAAGCACGGCAACAGCCGTGAAACCGCGAGATTTGCGCAGCATGCGGAAGGCGTAGTGAATGTCCTGCCCGAATTGCTCCAGCCAAACAAAGCTCCAAACGTCGCGCGTATCTTCCTCCACCCGCATGACGTTGCCGAATTTGCGCATCGCGGCGTAATGCGCTTCTTCCGGAGACATGCCGCGCGCGATGTTGTCCTGCGTCTCTGTCTCGATATGCTCGCGGATGTCTTCTTCCAGATCCTTCATCATGCGCTCGCGTTTTTTCATCACTCGCCCTCCTGCTCCGCCGGACGCAGGATTCGCGCAATCGCTCCCGCCATCTTGTCCCACTTGCTGGTCTCGGCTGCAAGTTGCCGGCGCCCCGCCGCCGTCAGCCTGTAAAACTTCGCCCGCCGGTTATTTTCTGAAGTGCCTTCTTCCACCGAAATCCACTTCCGTTTGATCAGCCGGTGCAATGCGGGGTACAGCGATCCCTGCTCCACTTGCAACACATCGTCGGAGTTGAATTCGATGGCTTTGGCGATGGCGTGCCCGTGCACCGGCCCGCGCACGAGCGTGCGCAGAATCAGCAGGTCCAGAGTTCCTTGCAGCAACTCAATGCGTTCGCGTTGTTCTTTAGTAGACATACTAGGTGAAGGTATACCCCTTCCAGTAGGATGTCAAGGTGAGCAAGCTTCGCGCAGGCAGGTCTCAGCAGACTACGGCTGTCCGGTAAAGTTCGCGCCCGGAATTTAGAGAGAGCTTCAGCGGGGTCATCCGTCCCAACAACAGTCACGCATCCCAAGCACTCGTGCTAACTTTGACGAGGGTAGCGCGTCTACCCTTGTTAGGGTAGGATGTCTACTATCATGACCCTGAGGAAGACTCCCAACCGGACCGAGCTCTTGCAAGGCACGCTCGATATGCTCATTCTGCGCACGCTGCTTTTCGGGCCGGCTCATGGCCATCAAATCGCAAAACATATACAGCGCACTACGGACGATGTGTTGCAGGTGGAGCACGGCTCGTTGTACCCCGCTCTGCATCGCATTGAGCACAAAGGCTGGGTCATCTCGAAGTGGGAGACAGCCAAGGAAGGGAATCGTGAGTTCAAGTATTACCGGCTAACGCCGGCAGGCAGGAAACAACTTGTTCGCGAAGAATCGAGATGGAAACAACTGGCTGCGGCAGTGGCGACGGTGATGTGGCCGGTACCGGGAGATCGGTCATGAGTGTTTGGAAACGTTTTAGCTGGCGGCCGATTCGGTTTTGGAAACGTGACGATCGAGACAGAGAACTGGATCGGGAACTGGCATCGCATCTCGAACTGGAATCGAAGGAGCAGCAGGAATCCGGCCTATCGCCCGAGGAGGCGCATTATGCTGCTCAACGAACTTTCGGCAACACCACATTGGTCAAAGAGGACGTGCGCGCGATCTGGAGTCTGATTTGGCTGGAACGATTCGCTCAAGACCTCAAGTATGGCGCCAGACTTCTTCGCAAAAACCCTGGTTTTACGCTAATTGCCGTTCTCACCCTGGCCATGGGAATTGGCGCCAACACCGCAATTTTCAGCGCCATCGATACGCTAATGCTGCGGCCGTTGCCTTTCACTGCTCCGGACCAACTCGTGCGTATCTATTCCATTCAGAAAGGCATGTTTAATACCTTCGCAAATCCTGATGGACCTTCGGCACTGGACGTTCGGGACTTCGCGCAGAGAAGTCGCAGCTTTCAGAAGATGGTGGCTTATGACACCTGGGCTAAGAATGTGAGTTTCGGTGAGTCCACGAGCCAACCGGAGCAGATGCCGGTCGGATTGGTCCCGGCAGCGTATTTCGAAATCCTCGATATTCCACCCATCATCGGCCGGCTCTTCTCCGAGGATGAAAATCAGGAAGGCAAAAACTACGTGGCTGCAATCAGCGCGCAGCTGTGGAGAAACCGGTTCGATGGCGACCCGTCCGTACTGGGCCGCAAGATTCGCATCAATGGGGAGGCCTACACCATTGTCGCAGTGATGCCGGACGTGATTCCGGCATGGGTGGAGCCTGGGCGGCACAGCGAAATTTGGACTCCCTTTCCATATCCGCCCGACATGTGGTCGGAAAGTGGCAGAGGAGAGCGCGGGTACGCAGTGTTGGCACGGCTAAAGCCTGGAGTGTCGCTCGAACAGGCTCAGGCAGATCTCTCGGTGATCGCCGCTGCGCTCGCAGCAGAACATCCGGTGGACCAAGGTGTCGGTGTAGCCGTGAAGAGATTGGCTGACTCCCGGGTAGGAGCGCTGCGGCCGATGTTGTACTTGTTAATGGGAGCCGTGAGCCTCATCCTGCTGATAGCCTGCGTGAATTTGGCTAATCTGCTCTTGGCGCGCAACTCGGCGCGTCAACGGGAGCTGGCAGTGCGCGCGGCTTTGGGTGCGGGACGAGGTGGGCTTGTCCGGCAATTGCTTGCGGAAACGCTATTGCTGTCGCTCATCGGTGGAGCGGTGGGATTTGCTTCTGCGGAGATTGGACTGAGGACTCTCGCGAGGCTGCAGCCGGAAAATCTACCCCAACTTGGTTCCGTGGGAATCGATTGGCGAGTCCTGACGTTCACTTTATTGGTATCCCTTGTCACAAATTTGCTTTTTGGGCTAGCGCCGGCGTTCATGGGCACTCGGCTGAACCTCGTGGATGCACTGAAGCAAGGCGGGCGATCCGGGACGTCCGGACGTTCGAGTCAGCGTCTCCGCAGCCTGCTAGTGATAACGGAAATTGCGATGTGTTTGATGCTTCTGGTGGGAGCGAGCCTGCTGGTTCGAAGCATCATGCGGTTGGAAAGTCAGAATCTGGGTATCCGTCAGGACCATTTATTGAGAGGCCGCATCTATTTGCCGCCTGTCCGCTATACAAACCCCGGAGTAAGAACGCGCTTCTGCGATGATTTTGCAACGAGGGTCCGGACATTGCCAGGCGTGATTGAGGCGACGGTGACAACCGTCTATCCTCCCAATAACGGGTGGACTCAGATGCTGGTTATTCCGGGGCATCCTGTCACACGAATTCAAGATATTCCGTCGGCGCAATTTGGAGTCGTGGATGAACATTTCCTTCGGACTTTGGGAATTCCGCTGATTCGCGGAAGAGATTTCGCTGAGTCGGACGGCGCCACGAGCCCTCCGGTGGCACTGATTAGCGAGGAATTCAAGCGGCGGTATTTCTCAGATGAAGATCCCGTCGGCCGGAAGATTCACATCGGGCCTCCGCAATTACCGGGAATCACTGTTGAGGAGAATATAACGGACGACGTGGACGTCTCAATCATTGGCGTTATTGGCGATTTCAAAAATGCTGGCCTGGCCCTCGCGCCGCAGCCGCAGATTACCGTGCTGTATTCCCAACACCCCCTGGTGAATGGCGGGTTCAAGGATATTGTGATTCGCACGGCTTTGGAGCCGCACTTGCTGGAACCCGAAATACGGACTCAACTTCATGAGCTGGATTCCGATATGCCTTTCGCTCAGGTGCAAACGATTGACGAACTGGTCGAACGCCAGACCGGCGGGCAACGCTTCACCACAGTTTTGTTGGCTTCCTTCGCGGTGGCAGGATTGGCGCTCGCAGTCGTGGGCTTATACGGCGTGGTCTCCTTTCTCGTCGCACAACGCAAGCAGGAGATGGCGGTGCGGATGGCATTGGGGGCGAGCCGCGCAAACGTTCTCTGGCTCGTACTGAAGCACAGCCTGGGAATGGCCTCGATTGGCGCAGCGATAGGACTGTTTGGCGCATGGGCATCGCAGAGACTTACGAGCGGCCTGCTGTTCGGCGTTTCACCGGTTGACCCCGTCACCTTCACGGGTGCGGCATTCTTCTTGCTCGCAATCGCAGTGATCGCAAGTGCGATCCCCGCCGCCCGAGTCTTGCTTATCAACCCGGCACAGGCGCTTCGCCAGGACTAGACGGCGAGGAATGCTTTTCTCATCCTGAATCTCATTCCACAGATAATCGGCAATAAATGAATATTCGTCGAGATGGGATTTGCGTGAGCGAAGGTTAGGCTGGGCTGGACATCGAGGACAGAAATTCCCCGTTTGTCTTCGTCTTGGAGAGGCGGCCCAACAGAAGTTCCATGGCTTCCACGGTCGAAAGGGGACTCAGCACTTTGCGCAGCACCCAGATGCGGTTCAACTCGTCTGCCGGCAAAAGCAATTCGTCCTTGCGCGTTCCGGAGCGGTTGATATCGATCGTCGGAAACACGCGCTTGTCCACCAAGCGGCGGTCCAGGTTGATTTCCATGTTGCCGGTGCCTTTGAACTCTTCAAAGATGACGTCGTCCATGCGGCTGCCGGTATCAATCAGCGCGGTGGCGATGATGGTCAGCGAGCCGCCCTCTTCGATATTTCGCGCGGCAGCAAAAAAACGCCGTGGGCGCTGCAAAGCGTTGGCGTCAATACCGCCGGAAAGAACCTTGCCCGACGGAGGCGTCACGGCGTTGTAAGCGCGGCCCAGACGCGTCAGCGAGTCGAGCAAGATCACCACGTCGCGCTTGTGTTCCACCAGCCGCTTGGCTTTTTCCAGAACCATTTCCGCCACTTGAATGTGGCGTTGGGGCGGCTCGTCGAAAGTAGAGCTGATGACTTCGCCTTTCACCGTACGCTGCATGTCCGTCACTTCTTCCGGGCGCTCGTCAATCAGCAGTACGATCAGCGCGACCTCCGGATGATTTGTGGTAACGGAATTCGCGATGGATTGCAGCATCATGGTCTTGCCCGTGCGCGGAGGCGCCACAATCAATCCGCGCTGGCCCTTTCCCACCGGGCAAAGCATATCCAGCACGCGCCCAGTAAGGTTTTCCTTGGTGGTCTCCAGGCGTATGCGCTCCTGCGGATAGAGCGGCGTCAGGTTGTCGAAGAAAATCTTGTTCCGCGCGACTTCCGGATCTTCGAAGTTGACCGCTTCGACCTTAATCAGCGCGAAGTAGCGCTCGCCGTCCTTGGGCGGACGTACTTGGCCGGACACCGTGTCGCCCGTGCGCAAATCGAATTTCCGGATTTGCGAA
>Ga0209530_1000115_pt1 | contig 69771 bp, 63 predicted proteins | sample BlaSpr_A8_Ref_O1_FD_187987 | JGI IMG/M metagenome (GOLD analysis project Ga0209530, IMG submission 187987) | Forest soil microbial communities from Thunder Bay, Ontario, Canada - Black Spruce, Ontario site 2_A8_Ref_O1 (SPAdes) (version 2) | ecosystem: Environmental > Terrestrial > Soil > Boreal...
AGTACTGACCATTCCAATCGGCCACATGGAAGGCAATTACTTTTGCGATGAGACCACGCTTGCCGAACTGAAGCGCGACAATCGCATCGTCTTCCGCTACTCCGATGCGCGAGGCGAAATCACGGCCGAGGCGAATCCGAACGGATCCCTGGAGAATATCGCAGGCATTTGCAGCCCTGGACGCAACGTCCTCGGCATGATGCCCCATCCCGAGCGTGCCGCTGAACCAGAACTCGGCAGCACCGACGGCTTCAAGATCTTCGGGTCGCTGGTAGGAGCGATGGCAGAGAAATAGTCGTACAGACGTGGCTTGCCGGGTTTCGGTTCCGGGCGCTAGTACGCCCAACGCAGAAGCGTCGCCCCACTCGTAAATCCTGCGCCCACCGAAGCGAGCAACACCAAACTTCCCTTCTTGAGTCTGCCTTCCTGGCGCGCAGTTTCCATTGCCAAGGGAATCGTTCCCGCCGTGGTGTTGCCGAACTGCTCAATATTGATGACCGCTACGTCGGGGCGCATGTTCAGACGATCGGCGGTCGCAGTAATGATGCGCCGGTTTGCCTGATGCGGAATGAAGGCGTCAATCTCACTGCCCTTGATGTTGTTGCGCTGCAGAATTTCTTCGCAGAGCGCAGCCATCTTGCGCACCGCGAACTTGAAGACTGCTCCGCCATCCTGATGAACAAAGTGCATCTTCTTATCCACGGTCTCGTGAGTCGAAGGATTCAAACTTCCACCCCCCGGCATATAGAGCGAGCATCCACCCGATCCATCGACTTCGTGCAGGAAATCGATCAGCCCGAGAGACTCGTCTTCCGAGGGTTCGAGGAGAACCGCACCCGCTCCATCGCCGAAGATGACGCAGGTCGCGCGGTCGGTATAGTCGATAATCGACGACATCACATCGGCGCCGATCACCATCACTTTCTTATGCGATCCGGTGGCGACAAACTGCGCTCCAGTTTGCAAGGCGTAGACAAACGCGGAACAGGCAGCCGAGAGATCAAATCCCCAGACATTTTTCGCGCCCAGCTTGTGTTGTACAAGACATGCGGTCGAGGGAAAAAACATGTCCGGAGTAACCGTCCCTACCACAATCGCATCGAGGTCGGAAGCTTCAATCCCGCGCTCCGCGAGCGCTCTTTTCGCCGCCTCCACCGCCAGATCACTGGTCGCGACCCCTTTGTCCACGAGATGACGCTCGCGGATGCCAACCCGTTCCATGATCCACTGATCATTGGTATCGACCATCTTTTCGAGGTCGGCGTTGGTAAGAAGACGGGGCGGAACATAAGTGCCGAGAGCGCTGATCTTAACGCGCTGAAGCTGCTTCAATGAGATCTCCTGGAATACATAATGGAATAGAAAATATGACTGAGTCAGTGAATTAATTATTCTGAACGACACAGGCACGAAAGTCTAACAGCACATAACAAAACGCTCGGGCGGCAGATCTTAGGTCTTCGAAAAAACCGTGACGGCGAAAATCAAGTTGACTTGGTTCTCCTGGGACCTGACACCTAAAGACCTGGATCTTATTTCATCCGCGTTGCCAGCTCGCCAAGCAGCGGCAATTCAAATCGCTCACCCTGCCACGCCTTAAGCGAAAGAACAATCCACAAGAACAACATGGCCATCGAAACCAGAATTCCGACCAAAAGAAAAACGACGGCCGCAGCGATGTTCGAAAAAAAGAGCGCGGCGCCGCTCAAAATGAAAAACGCTATCCAGAGCGAGAGGCTTTGCCAGGCGTGAAAGCGCACGAACCGGTTACTGCGAAATGCCGGCAGAAACAAAATCACTACAGCAGGCAGCAAGGGGAGATAAGCCACGGCCGCAGCCGCCCGCTCCGCCGGCGTGAGTGGAGTCATCGGCCATTTGCAATCCGGACACAGCGCCGCATCTGCGGCCAACTCAGCTCCGCAGTGCGGACACCTTCCAGTTGGTTCCAAATCCGCTGTATCGTTCTCCGAACTCTCACGCGGATTATTCACGGGGCTAGACAAGTCTGCTTCCATTCGTCTTCTGTTGGCATTCTTCGCAAACACCATAAATCTGGAAGGTGTGGCGGGTGGTTAGGTAGCGGTGCTTGCGTCCAATTTCCTGTTCGAGCTGTCCGACTTCCCCGGAGAAAAATTCGACGGATGCGCCACACTCTGTACACACCATGTGATGATGGCTGCGCCGATTGTACTGGTGTTCGTAACGTGCAATACCGTCATGAAAAGCGACTTCGCTTGCCAACCCGCAGCCTGCCAAAAGCTTTAGCGTGCGGTAGACGGTAGTGAAACCAATGCGCGGATCGGTTTTCTTAACCAGGCGATGGAGTTCGTCAATTGAAAGATGCTCACGAGTTTCAAGGAAAGTCCGCAGAATCGCGTTGCGCTGCTCGGTTTGCTTCAGCCCAACCCGTTTGAGATGTTTAAGGAAAATACCTTCGGCTTCGCGGATGTTCTCCCGCGAGATGGTCAGCTGATCGTCGATTCGCTTCTGCAACATGTTGGCCGGCGCGGAAACTACCGCCGAACTTCAATCATAATCCACGCCAAAGGTTCGCGAACATGATACCGGGCGATCAAGGGTTACGCCAAGCGCAGGCGGAGCGAACCGGCTCACTCGTGACTTGGTTCGTCGGCTTACGGGCTCCTCGGTGTGGCGGGACGGAACACCAGATCAAACCACGGCTTCCAAGTCTTTCCGCCATCGGACGAACTAAGGGCAGTCTCGCGCACGCCTCCATTCTCGGGCCGCCATACGCCGCGAACTATGGTCCCCGCCGCGTGATCCTCGCCGATCAGCACCATTGCACCAGCCTCGCTTGTTCCTTCGATCAAAAGCAACTCGCCGCGATTGGTGACCCAACTCTGGTGCCAGACTTTTCTGGCTGCGTCGTAAATCGTAAAACTCTGCCCCTTGTGTCCATCTGCGCCCTGATAGTCCTCGCGCAACACGCAGCCGTCGAGGATACGATCAACCCGGGCATGCGCGACTTTGATCGGACTGCCAATCTCGAACGCATCCCAGTCTCCGACCCAGAAATCAAACTGGTGATACTCCGGCCGGGCGCACGAGGCAGAAGTAGCCGGGTCGGCCGAAGAGGTGGCCGCAACCGTCATTTCGCTTGCTGCAAAAACGATGAGCAGGACAACAGTGCTCATCCTTAAACGGCAGGTTGAGGCCTTCATCAGTTTTCTCCTTGACCTGATTGCGAACTCCGCGAGAGTTTGCGTGAACATCTGTAGATCCGGCGCAGACAATAGTAAGCAAAGACTGTCGAATTCAGCATCGAGAGCGCTGTTGCCGGACTCAGCGTCCTCCCTCGTTCCAATTTCCCCGATGCTTAGCTCGCTCGGTGAGAGTTTTTACGCGACTTTTTGCTTAACATCCGCAATTTCATCCGCTGCACCATAGCCAAGAGCGTACGCTTGATTTGAGACGGCATACATCTTCAACTCGTTCCAGCGCCATCGACTGGAGATCGGCGGCCTGCCGCAGGCGCAGTACAGAGTCCATTCCTCCGAGAAGCCGACAACTTGAGATATCAAGTAGGATCCGTTTCTGTACGGACTGAAGCCAACCAGATACCGGGTGTGGCACTTCGGACACTCGATACAGTGACGAACGCGACGGGTCATAGCACAATCGATCGAGCAGAAACTTCCCGTTTCTCTGCGATCCACGAAGCACTAAAGTCCAGCTGCACTAATATCCGTGTGGCTCGGGAACGGATCCTGGAAATGGTTGATCGTTCTGTCGTATGCACGTCCGATACTGTGACAGTTGGCAGACATGAACAATTCGTCCGCGGCCAAATGATGAATGTCGAAAAACATGCCGACAGTACGATAGCTCGAGGAGGCTACCGCGGTTGGACGGCATCGAGGGCAGGAGAGCGTCCCACCCTCGTTTCGACGCGGCTCGCGATCATTCGTCTTGTTGGCTCAAAGCTTCGGCGACCGATTGTCTTCTCCCAATTCCAACCTTCAGTTTTTCCCATCGCCCCACGCAAGGCGACTGAACCCCGTTAATTGCCGACGTACGTCATCGGGGGCAATGGCCTTGCGGGAGTCGCTCTGGTTGGTCTGTCTCGAAACACCAGCCTCACTCTCACCCCCATAGGAGGGAACCGCCAGGAAGGCGACCACGGCGCTCGTGCTCGAGTCGATCGCGGTCCCGACAATCTCGCCGCTGTCATTGATCCCTTGGGCCAGGAGCAGATACAGGGAAGAATCCGGCTGAATGAGACCATTGAGATCCATCATCATGCCGTTTTCATACAGGAATGCACGCTGACCGACTGGACCATCCAGCGGCCCATTGGATACACCGACGATCTGCCCTTCTTCGTTAATGTCGTAAGCGGCGCTCGTCTTGTCTCCCTCAAGCAGCGGCAACGGCACCATGCCAGCGGATTGCGTCCACAAAAAAGCATTGGGCTTCAGGCCGGCATTGCGATCGCCGCTCGTATTCGCGAATCCAACGATTTGGCCGTGGTTATTTAAAGACACAGGAGTATTCCAAGCCCGGCCTCCGATGTTGCCCAAGTCGATGGGTTTGCCATCTTCCCAAAGCAGAGCATGCTCGGCGCTCGCCCCTCCGACCGCGTTGGAGCAGAGACCCGAAATCCCGATCACCCAACCCCGATCGTTGATCGCAGTTGCGGCCGAGTCCGGATCGCCCGGATACGGAGGTAGCTGCGTGATCTCATCCAATTTCGGTCCCCAGATTACCGCCTCAAATTGCAGAAATTGGCTCGCCGGAGGTGCATTATTACAGGTTGGGTCGAGAATGCCATCCTCCGCCCAACCGACCACTTGTCCGCTGTTGCTAACGCCCGCGGCATAGCTGTCATACCCTCCCGCGAGCGGCGGAAGCGCCGTCATCACGCCGTCCTGCCACGCGAACCCCAAACAAACGTCGCCCGTAGGAGTAGCCGATGGAAAGAAGGCAAAGCAACTCCAAGGCTCGCCATACGGATTCGTTTGCGCCGTTTCTGCAATCCCCACGATCTCACCCTTGGTCGTGTGATTCGGCCAACTTACATTGCTGTTCGGCCCCCCAAGTGTGCCGAGATCAAGCGGAGTTCCGATCCAGAGTTCGGCGTTGACGACGTTGTTGCCCGTCAGATTGGCGCCGCCTGAGATCCAGCCCAGATTGTTAATGCCAACCGCCTCCGGAGCTCCGCCGAGCGGCGCGCCAAGATTGAACACGTAGTACTTGGGCTGCTGACTTTTCTGCGCCGCTTGCGCGGCGAGCCGAACTGGGACCGCCAGCGCGGCGACCAATGCCATTGCGGTAATGCACGTCAATATCCTGGATCGCATGTTACCTCCATTGGGGTTTCTGTTTCTGAAAGTCGAGAACCTGAACCCCGCGAAGTCCCGACGATAGCGAAAGGGATGCCAGCCCATTGGACGTTTGCGGACGCTGCTACCGCGGGGGTGGACGTTTGCGGACCTCGCTACCTGAGCTCCTCGATCAGCGAATTAACCGCCAGATAGCGCCGTCCGAAAACGTCCAGTTCGCTCCCGCAGGGTCGGCTATCATAGGTCCACAAAAGATTTCGCGAAGGATATGAATCTCGACTGGCAAGTATGTTCGCGAGCCCGGCTATCCCGCGACGCCCGCTTCGACGGTAAGTTTTTTATCGGCGTCGTCGGCAGCGGGGTTTATTGCCGCTCGATTTGTCCCGCGCCCACGGCGAAAGAAAAGAACGTCCGTTATTTTCCAACCGCCGCGGCTGCAGCAGAAGCCGGCTTTCGTCCTTGTCTGCGTTGCCGGCCAGAAAGCTCGCCCGGAACTCCAGCCTGGCTGGGAACTTCAAACACCGTTTCACGAGCCTTGCGCCTGATCGGTGAGAGTGGCATGGAAGACGGTGGCGTAGAAGTTCTCGCCGAACGCCTGGGAGTTGGATCGCGGCATCTCCGCCGCTTGTTCCTGCGACACCTGGGAGCAACGCCGATTGCCGTCGCTCAGACACGGCGTCTGCACTTTGCCAAAAAGCTCATCGACGAGACCGGTCTGCCGATGAGTCAAATTGCCCTTGCCGCCGGCTTTGGATGCGTACGACGATTCAACGCCGGTATTCGCAAGGTCTATCATCGAACTCCCACTCAAATTCGGCACCTGGCGCGGCCAAAGGATATGCTGCCGGGAAATCAATACGTCTTTCGACTTCACTTCCGGCCCCCTTATCACTGGCAGGGTATGCTCGCATTTCTGGCTCCGCGCACTACGCCCGGCGTCGAAGTTGTGGAAAATGGAGCTTATCGGCGAACCATTTCTCTCAACGGACGGGACGGACATTTTGAAGTCTCACTGGACCAGACCCGTCCCGCACTCATTGTGCGGATTGAATTTGGCGATCCCCACTCGCTCTTCTTCATTATCGAACGCATCCGCGCAATGTTTGATCTGACTGCCGATTGGTCAGCGATCGTGCAAAATCTTAGAACTGATCCAGTGTTGGCGACGCGAGTCGAGGCCGATCCGGGGCTGCGTGTACCCGGCTGCTGGAATGGTTTCGAACTCGCCACCCGCGCAATTCTCGGCCAGCAAATCACCGTTAAAGGCGCGACCGCACTAACCGGAAAGCTGGTTAGCAGCTTCGGGAAGACGTTCTCGGCAGCAAGTGGTCTTTCTCATCTTTTCCCGCCACCCGAGGTTCTAGCCGACGGCAAGCTAGCCAGCATTGGCATGCCCGGCACGCGAGCCGAGACGGTTCGCCGTCTCGCCCGTGCGGTGTGCGACGGCAAAATCAAATTCGAGGGCGTAGTAGACTCGGACGCCTTTCTGAACCAACTATGCGAAATTCCCGGCATCGGAAAATGGACAGCGCAGTACATCGCCATGCGCGCTCTCGGGGAACCCGATGCCTTCCCCTCGAGCGACCTCGGCTTGCTGCGCGCCATGTCCCTCAGCAACTCTCGCGAGCTCGAACACCGCGCTGAAACCTGGCGCCCATGGCGAGCCTACGCGGCGATGTATCTGTGGAAGATCTTTGGCGAGAGCAAGGTTCGTGGCGGCAAGGTTTCATCCGCGACAAAAAAGGCCAATGTCGACGAGACCGCTGCTCGTCAGCCTTTACCCGTGGTCGTATCGGAGCCCGCGTGATGGTGAGCTCGGTGAATGCTGCAGCGATTGGACATGGACCGATATGCGGGCGGTATTGCACGATGCCCGACCAGGCTAGGCTGCGAAGTCGCCAAGTGCGTCATGCAAAGCGCTGAAGGGCCGCGGTCACGTCCGAGCCTATGATCCCAGCATTCCGGTTCATATTGACGACTCTTTTGTACATACATTCCTCTGTTCCTCAAGTTGCAAGGCTTGGTCGATCAGTGGGCTCACTGGAGAGATCCTTATAAGCCCACCTGGACGGAGACCGTCTATTTTCTGCCTCGGCTAGCCATGACCCTGGCAAGCTTTCCAAGTTGGCTCTCCATGCCCATCACGGCCCGCTGCGTCCACTCATCGCTATGCATCGGGTCAAGCGTCAGGACCATGCGCACGTTGGCGCCTACCGCAAAGAAGTCCACCTTGTTGCCTAAGTCGTATGGCTCAACGCCGGGAATAAAATCGGCCCGGTGAGTGTAGGCGATCGTCTTGCCCGGAACGATCTCGGTGTAAGTCAGCCTCGATTCGGTCGTCAGAGGCTCCCCGCCTTCTTCATGAACTGAACCCGCGGCGGATCGACCGCCGTCATTGCATATACCATCTGGCCACCGGCCCTCAGGTCGAGCTCGTGAACCTTTACGGAGAACCCTTCCGGACCCCACCACGATTCGATTCCCTCTCTGGTCGTCCAAAGCTCCCAGACATCCTCGATCGATGCCTCGCATGTGCGCTCGATGACGATCTTGTGATCGGACCGGTTATTCACTTTTCCGCTCATGATGCTCTCTCCCTGATGATTTTCTTGTTTCAAGGCCGGACTTTTTGGCATCGCGTTTGCGCGCGAGGGCTTCGACGAACTTGTCGAGACGACCTTCCCACAGTTGCCGATACTGGCTTACCCAGGCATCGAGATCTCTGAAGGGATCGGGGCAAAGGGAGTAGAAACGCTTCTGTCCATCGGGGCGGACGCGCACGAATCCAGCCTCCTGCAGGATGCGCAGGTGCCGCGATACGCCGGACTGGTCAATATCGACGTTCTCGACAATGTCGTTGACCGAATGCTCGCCTCCCCGCAGGATTTCCACGATGCGGAGCCGAGTCGGATCCCCCAGGGTTTGGAGCACCTCTACATGCATTACGGTGCATATGTATCATCATGCATATATCATGTCAAGGCTGAATCGCGTTGCGTAAAAGTAGGTTCTCTGATGGGAAACAGCCCTTGCGACCGAACAGCCGATCTCTGCTCCGCTGCGATCAGCTCAATGCGCTCATCCAGTGCAAGTCCTAAGCCCGAGAACCCGCTTCCCGCGGGTTACTCCCTGGAAACGCGCTGGTCGTCAGTTGTGCGATTGATGACGAGAAGCCCGACTTGTCGTTGCGGATCGGCGAAATAATCCGCTTGCGCGGCACCCTTCCCTTGCGCGGATTGTCACAGGCGCTCAGGGAAAGTTCGTTACTTTCGGTGTCACCCGAGGATGCATCGCGGTCGCCGCGCCTGTGTCGTCGATCACGTGGCTGATCCCGCCATGATCGCCGAGCGCCACTGTGATCATGTCGTGAAATCGTATCTCCGGGCTCTTCGGAGTCTCGATTGCCCGGCTCAGCACCACATCCGCATGCTGGAAGACGCTGTATACACCCATCCCCCACGCCTCATGACTCGTTACTCCATCCGCCACCTTGTACGAAGCCCAGCCGTTCACCCCCGGCGCACTCGTATAGCTCGTCTGGTTCGGAGGATCGTAAGGAATTTCGGACTGATAAAAAAACGTCCGCCCGCCATTGCCCTTCCACAGAACCTGGAATTGCTGGTGATGCTCTACAAACAGGCCATAGATCGTGACCTCGTTCCCATTCACGACCAGCCCACTCTCGCTGGTATTCAGATTCCAACCCACTCCGGCGCCATGGTCCGCTCTCCAGATCCAGGTATGGTCCACCAGCGTGTCGTTGCTGTTGATCCTCAAATTCACCTTGGCCCGGCCCACGCCCGCGCCGCCCACGCGAAAGAAAACATCGTGCAGCGTGATCGGGGCCTCGGCATGGCGCGCGTGGCTTGCCTCCGGCCCCACCTCGAGCAGCACGGGCGACTCGTTTGGCCCCGCATCAAAGAGCAGACCCGCAATCTCGATTCCGTCCGCATCGGCGGTCGTCATCGCCGCCGTGCCCTTTACCGGACGCAACGTCGCAAAGCCGAGCCCCAGCACTACCGTATGCGGCCGAGTCACCCGAATCGGAGCCGTTAGTTCATAGATCCCGGGCGTCAGAATCAGATTCTTGCCCAGGGCAAGCTGCGCGTTGATCGTATCCGCGGCATCCACATCCGCGCGCGCAATGTAAAACCGCTCAATCGGAATCGTTTCTCCCGCCGTTTCTCCGCCGCGCCACGTAATCCCGGCTCCGTCGCGGTACAACTTCGGAACGCGCACGCCGAACTCGCCCGCAGCATTCACCTGCAGGAACGGCTTTTCGCGCACCACCGGCGTCTGCGCTACTTTCGTGTACGGCGGCGAAGGCCACACGCCAGCCGGAGGATGTACCACGCCGACGAACACCATGTTCCAGTTCGCACCCGTCCAACTGTTCCAATCGCAGTTGCGCGAAATCCACTGCTGCTGGCTGCCGGAGTCGACATTCCCGTCCACCAGCGAATCCGACATCCAGCCGCCGCTCGCCCAGCCGTGATTCTGGTGCAGCACCAAGTCGCCGCGCACATGCATGCGCCGGAGCGACACCGCCTGCGAGACCGCCCACTGCATCGTGCCGCCCGTGGGCTCTATCGAAAGCCCTTCCGCAGCTCTCCAGAAGGTCGTCGTCGCATTGTTGTGCTCCAGGTTTGCATCCGCATGCACGTTGCCCGCAATCCGCGTAGCATCGGGCGACGCGCCGAGCCCCATCACCTCTGTGTAGAAACCCACCGGGACGTCCACCGAATAGCTTCCGGGCAGGAATAGCAGCGCATTCCGCTGCGTCCCAAACTCGTTGTGCCGTTGCGTCGCAAACACCGCATCGATCTGCTTCTGGATCAACTGTGATGGCATCGATGGATCGAAGATCAGTACGTTGGCTCCGAACTCCGGCTTCGCGCCCTTCGCCGCAAGCACCGGGAGGGCTGCTCCGAGCAGCCCCGCCGTGAAGCCCAACCGCGCTAGAAGCCGAAGCACACCCCTGCCAGACATATGCCCTCACTGACCCCGAGGGTATCACCGTTGGGAGGCCATTCCGTGGTATTGCGAAAGCTCCACAACATTTAGAGATGTCCAGGGAACTCCATCCAAAAACAGGCGGGTCCATAGTTCGCTTAAGCTTCCCATGAAAATGTGGCGGATTACCGCCTCCCGGCATAACCGTCGCCTCCAGTTCGGTGATTGTCCCTCCCGAATCGGTGGCAGTGCGAAGAAACGTTACCGTGCCGTTGAGGATCGGGTTGTGTATCGTGCGTCGCATGAGCCACCTCGAAGATAGCGAAGTTTGCCTGAAGTGTTGGACTCCAGTCTTGAAGTGAAGCGCTGCTCCTCCCCTCGGTTAGGGAGCAGGGGCTCGCGGGAGAAGAAGCGCTCGGAACGCATGCCGATATCTCACAAACATAAAGATCCAAAGAACTGTCACGATCACCGGCCAGGGACTTAGGCTCGGGTCAGGAAAGATGCGGAACATGTAGATGTTGAAAATGTAACCGGCGAGGATCGTCAGGGCAACAGGAACAAAGACGCCAGCAATCAGCAATATACCGCACACAATCTCAAGCCCGTAGAGCACATGTCCATATGGAGTCGCTTGCATGACCGTCATGTATTCCCTTGCGGTCGGAGTTCCGAACGACGATGCATGACCGGGGGTGGACAAAGTGGTTGATCCCAGAGGCAAGAAAGATCAATCCGAGCATCATCCGTTGTATGACAGCGATAATTTTCACGGGTCCTCCCGGGATAGGGAAACGGGTACTTCGTCCCCGAAAAGTTCACGAGCCACAGTGGTAGTGGCGATCAGCCAAGTGTGAAGACCACTCTCGGTTTACCGGGTGCGCTCCAATACCGTTCCACCTCCGAAAGGGGAACTATCTTCGTGGCTATCTGCAGTTTGGCCGGGATGGTCGCTTCGAAGACGCTCTTGATTGCTTCCAGGAGTGCTGACGAACGCACGCTCTTGGCCCCGCTGCCCATGAGCACAATTGCGGAAGAACGTAAACCCGCACCCGGCAGATCGATGCTTTCCTCTCCGCTTGCGCCGCCGACGTGCACGAAACGAACGGGTGTGGCATCCTCGACGCCCTTCGCGATGGCGGCGATGATCGTTCTCGCGCTTTCGCCCCAAAGGTAGTCGACAACTACGTCAATGCCCTTCGTAACCTCCTGTATTAGGGCCTCTTCGTATCGCTTCGCCCCCAAGGGGTGAAGCGTTCCCAGCCTGAACGGAATCGTGACGTCGGCGCCCAATGCCTTTACTTCCTCAAGCTCTTCCTCATTACGCCCGGTGGCAATGACCTTTGCGGCTCCGAAATATTTCGCCAGTTGCACAGCCAACCTGCCTGCCGTTCCGGTTGCGCCATTGACCAAGACTGTTTCTCCGGCTTTGAGCTGGGCACGTTCCGTCATGGCCGCCCACGCGGACATCCCCGGATTGGCGATTGCGGCTGCGATGATGTCATCCAGATCATAGGGCAGTGGAATGCAATGCTGCGCCTTGACAAGCGATTTCTCCGCGAACGCACCATACGGAGCCTCGGGGAGGACGAAATACACGCGCTGTCCTCCGGTTGTGCGCCCTACGCCATCGGTCCCGGCGACCGCCGGAAAATGGCCGTCAGAACTGTAGTGGGATCCCGATGCACGAGACTTGGTGAGCTGGCTGAGAGCGGAGGCACGAACGGAAATCAGTTCCTCCCCTTCCTCGGCTACTGGCTCGGAGAAATTTGTGTATTGAGGTTTTTGACCAGGCCCGTTAACGACCACTGCTTTCATATTGCTTCCTTTGTTTCCGTGTCCCACTGCGGTTGGTGGTGGTTCACTACTCTAACGTCGTTAGATTACTCTAACACGGGTAGATTTAATGCGCAATTGTCGGTACACTGCGGACATGAAGGTGAATCGGGAAATCGTCGTCCAAGCTGGTTTGAAGCTGCTCAATGAGGTTGGACTGGAGCAACTGACTCTGCGCAGACTGGCCAAGGAGTTGAAGATTCAAGCCCCTACGCTCTACTGGCATTTCAAGAGCAAAGAGGCACTGATTGACGCGGTGGCCACGCTGGTGCTGGCCGAGGGCGCTCCCGGCCTCGTGCCCTCGAAGAGCGCCAATGACTGGAAAACCTGGGTCAACGCTTTTGGTATCGGCCTACGACAAACGTTGCTCAAATATCGAGACGGCGCCCGTGTGGTCGCGGGGTCGCACCTCACCGATACTGTCTTCATGGAGACTACCGAACTCATCGGAAGTCACCTGGTCGAGGCTGGGTTTTCGGTTCGAAAGGCGGTTGTGCTCCTGAGCACCGTATACACATTTACCGTCAGCTTTGTGATTGAGGAGCAGGCTGTGTTCCCGGTGAAAGGTGAACGCTCAAGCGCGTATGATATCCAAAAGCGTAATGCCAAGCTCGACGCGAAGAAGTTCCCCCTCCTACGGCAGAGCGGCGCGATCCTTTTCGATCACTTTGAGCAACGGTATAAGGACAGCTTGAACTTGATTGTCCGCGGCGCGTCATTTCCCAAGATGTGAACAATCGCAAGCCAACGCCACAGTACTCACCTCGACATAATTGGTAACGAGAAACGCTCTGGTCCAGTTGTGCGGTTGATGACGAGAGGCCAACTTGCGAAGACTTAGCCAGCGGTATGGGCAACGTCGACGAGGAGGGCATTATTCGGCTACTATCCCCTTAGGCAAAACGAGACGGGGATCTTAACAACTCTCGCTGCCGGATTCGTGGTACAAGGCCGACATGTTGTCCTGCTCGATCAGACACCTCACTCCGACGTAGCCTTCAGCTCGCGGCGAAATGTCGCGTGCTCTGGAACTTCCCCTCGCTCCTGCGTAAACACCTTTAGCGCCCTGAGGTTCTGAATGCTCTGGTTCTACAAATCTTTCTTTCCCGTGGTCTGGGGTTTGTTTCTTCTCTACTGGCAGATCAGAGCCGCCAATACCAAAACCACCCAACGCCTCGAGCCGGCTGCCTCGCGCATCCTGCGTGTCTTCATCTTCCTGATCGCGATCGTGCTCCTCTCGACAACTCGCATCCCGCTGCCCTGGCTTTATCTCCAGCTATGGCCGGCTGGCTTTTGGCCCTTCTGGCAGGGAGCTGCCATCACCATCGCCGGCCTACTGTTCGCAGTCTGGGCGCGCGAGCACCTCGGCCGCAACTGGAGCCGCTCCGTCACTATTAAGCAGGACCACGAGCTGATCACCACCGGTCCCTATGCCGTCGTCCGTCACCCCATTTACACCGGCATTCTGACCGGGTTCCTTGGCATGGCGATTGCAATCTCCCAAGTGCGCGGGTTCATTGTTTTCGTTCTCATCTTCCTCGTGTTCTGGATCAAGCTCCGCTTGGAGGAACAGTGGATGCGCTCCCAGTTCGGCGAGACGTATGCCACCTATGCTCATCAGACCGCTGCCCTGGTGCCTTACCTCCTCTGATCGCCGCCTAATGATCTCAGCTCCAGCGAGAGCGAGTTGAACCAACCGGAGGAGTTGAATCTCGAGATCGATGTGCGTCGCGGACCATTCGCGAGACGAATCATTGAACGAAGCCCTTTGTGGCCGATGCATTCACGTGCCTCTGATCAGGGCCCTTTCGGCCGGTCCATCGCTGCGGTGTAGCCGGAGCGATCCTCTAGCGAGCCTCCAGGCAGCACGAACAATGTAGCCTGCAGACAAAACAAGACGCTGAGTTGCACTACTCACTGAGTCCGCGGTACCCCCATCTGCCCGTTTTGAAGAAAAGCTGGACGAGGCTCCGGTAGATTGATCCGGCCACAGGGCGTAAATGGTTAATGAGGCGAACCCTCCGCCTGGAAGTAGATGCCGAGTTGATTTATGGAAGTGAAGTAGCCGGTGCCTCCTGGCTGGCCAATGACGCGCACGCCATCTCCCCATGTGTTCGGCAGGTCGAAGGTGTAGGTAGTAAAGCTGCCTGCGTCCGCAGTACGGGGATACGGGGGCGCGACCGTCACGCCCGGAACATCCACCCATTCAAAGTTCCGCCGCACTTGAACGCGCAGCTTCGCCTCATACCAACCACCGTTCGGGAACATGGTCCCGGTGGTGTAGACCACCTGGTTGATGTTGTAAACCTGGGGCCAGATGTAGCCCCACCAGTCCGACGTTTTCACCTGCTCGTCGTAATCGTCTTCGCTCACGGTCGCATCTCCGCTATTCAGCTGGTCGGAGCAGCCACGGCCGCAGAGGGTTCCAAAATGCGTGCTCTTGCTGATGGCGCGCGTACCGGGAGAGAGAGCCAGATTATCGGTCGATGGGCCATTGCTGGGCGAGGAGGGCTGGGCGGGCTGAAGGTAGACTCTGCGCAAAGAAAACCGATAAGAGTCGCCACCGCAGCAGACGTTGCTCTGCAACCACAGCGTTTTCCCGTCAGCGCTGATGAACTTCGAGGGGATGCTGGTGCCGTATTGTCCGCGGTTCTGCCTCAGACGAAGCGGGCCGAAGTCGGTCGACTGAAAATGTTTCCAGGGACCCCAGGGCTGACTTGCTTCATAGAGCTCATGCGTGCTGCAGGACCATGACGCAAAAATGTACTTCTGCAAGGGTGCGTCATAGGTGACGCCGCCCTGCGCAATCACCTGCTGGTAGGGCGGGCAATCCGGTCCGAACATGACGGGATAGAGCAGGCGCGTGTCGGTGAGCACGGGCATTTTCTGGGTGATGTCCGTGGTCCAGACGGGCGCTCCATCTACATTTGTGCCCGCATAAAACTCCCAGTCCTTGCGCGTCTGCACCTTGTCGGCAGGCACGCGGCCGAGGAACATCGCCTCCTGAGAACGCCAGTTGTTGTCGAGACCGTAGGCATAGACGTAACCATCGATCGCGTTCGCAGAGTCTTCGCCATAATCGAGGAAGAAGATAGTGGTGAACTTGTAGGCTTTTGGGCTCGCGGCGTTCGTGGGCGTGCCAAACATAGGCGCGTTTGTATCCCAAGTCCAGGTGACTCCGTTATCGACGGATTTGGCGATCGAGGCAGCCGGCGCGTCATCGAAGGTCGATTCATTCAGATTCTGAAACGCGAGATAGATAGCTCCCCCTCTGCAGAGCATACCCGTCGGTTTGCGGGTATAGACATCGCCGCTCCAGTTCGTGCCGACATCGGTCGCGATCGTGGTGCCGGTCAACTCTCTCGGCGTGCCGCCGATGCGACTTACCGCCATATCGGTGTAAACCTTGCCAAAGCCTTTACCATCGCCATTGGCTGCATACAGGTTGTCGTCATCCGCCCAGCATGAGGGCCAGAGATCGCCATTCCCCGTCATCTGGTAGGTGGAGAAACGTTCCTCCGCTATGGTGGAGAAAAAGTTGCTCTCCGGCGGAATTTGCGCCGGGCATGATGGAAGCAGCAGCAGGCCGAACAAAAAGAAGCAAAAAGTGCGCAGAACGAAGTTGCAACGCATGGCAAGGTTCTCCCCGAGAACGGTAGATAGAATAGCCTGCCGGGATTGTGGATTCTATCCTTAATAGAAAAAGAGAAAAACAGCCGAGTTTCAGCGCCATAGGGCGACAGCCTCATGCTAGACCGAGACCCTCAGGAGAGGATTTTACGGTACCAATCTACTGTCGGTGGAATACGATTACTGCGGGATGCTAACCTTCAGGCAATCGGTATTCGCTTTCCCGCCTCTCGGATAGTTGAACGCAACCAAGTGTGGGCCGCGTCTGTATTCATCCGCGGATGCCAGGACATCAGATACTGGAACGTTCCAAGTACTGCGGGTGCCTTCAGGATTTTTATGGCAGGATTCGATGCCGCTAGCTCCGCCATGCGGCGGGGTACAGTCGCGACTAGGTTTGTGCCGGTAAGACTCTGCATCGCTGCCCCGTGATAAGGCACCCAAATGCGGCAGCGGCGTTTGGCTCCGATCGCGGCCAATCTCTTTTCCGGGATCGTCTGGATTCCGCCCAGGATGCTGATTCCGATGTGATCTGCGGCGAGGTACTGTTTCAGCGTCAGTCCCCCCGAGAATCGGCTCTCCTTCGCCACGACACAAACAAAGTCAACCTCGAAGATAACCTCCCTTGCGAAGTGCGTCGGAGCGTAGCCATCATCCGCAACCAGCATCAAATCGATTCTGCCTTTTTCCATTGCTTCAAACTGCCCATCATGCAGCGGAAGGAAAGTGAAGGAGACTTTGACGCCGGGTGCAACCACGGTTCGGGATAACAATGGGCAAACCACATGACAAGCGTGATCGATCGCGGCAATTCGGAACGAAGTTTCTTCCGTCGTTGGATCAAAGTCGCCACCGCTGAGCAGACGATCCAATCGCGGCAAGGACGCTTCGAGTTCGTGCAAAAGGCGCTGTCCCTTGGGAGTGGGTTCATATCCCGACGAACTCCGGATAAGCAGATCGTCGTGGAACATGTCACGTAACCGTTGCAATGCGCGGCTCACGGCTGGCTGGCTGAGCAACATCCGGGTTGCGGCTCTGGTCACGTTCCGTTCTTCCGCAAGAACGGTGAAGACGACGAGCAGGTTGAGATCCGCCTGACGTAAATGTGTTGTGCGCATAAATGATATAGCCATTATGCATTGGATTAATCGTTTGGCAACTGCGATATTGCTTTCAGTCGGCGCCATCGGATCGAGACGGCGGCCGGATCAATCAGGAGATATTATGAAGAAAAGAACAGCGATCGTAACGGGAGCATCGCATGGAATCGGCCGCGTCGTCGCAAAGCGACTGGCACAGGATGGCTTCGCGGTGGTCGTGAACTACCTCAGCAACGCAGGCGAGGCCGAAGAAGTCGTGGCCGAAATCAAAGGCATCGGCGGAGAGGCCATCGCGATCAAGGCAGATGTCGCCAACCAGACCGATGTCGAGCAACTCTTCGAGCAGACCATGAAGCAGTTCGGCAGCGTCGATGTAGTGGTCCACAACTCGGGAATCATGTCGCTCTCGCCCATCGGCAAAAGCGACGTTCAACTGTTCGACAAGGTCATCTCCACGAATCTGCGGGGAGCATTTCTGGTCCTGGCGCAGGCCGCCCAACACCTCACCAGCGGAGGTAGAGTCATCGCCTTTTCCAGCAGTGTGCTAGCCAAGTCTTTTCCTTCTTACGGTCCGTACATTGCGTCGAAGGCCGGCGTCGAAGGCCTGGTGCACGTGCTGGCGAACGAACTCCGTGGACGCAATATCACTGTTAACGCCATAGCTCCCGGACCTGTTGCAACCGAGCTCTTCTTGAAGGGCAAGACTGAAGAGCAAGTCTCAGAGATCAGCAAGATGGCCCCGTTGGAGCGCATAGGTCAGCCCGCCGACATTGCCAATGTCGTGTCTTTCCTGGCCGGCCCCGATGGCGGCTGGGTGAACTCTCAAGTTCTGCGTGCTAATGGCGGGTTTGCCTAAATCGTGGACGCCTCTGAAGACCGAAATGATCAAACAGAAGACAAATCGAAAAAAAGGAGGACAGTCATGAAACAAGTAATCGTAATCACCGGGGCATCGAGCGGATTCGGTGAGCTGGCAGCGCACGCATTAGCCAAAGCCGGCCATATCGTGTATGCCAGCATGCGTGAGACCAAAGGACGGAACGCACCGCAAGTCGACGCGGCAAAGAAGTTTGCGCTAGAAAATAAGGTCGATCTGCGCACGATCGAACTGGATGTTGCTTCGCAGGAATCGGTGGATGCGGCGGTTCAACGTATCGTGAGTGAGAACGGGCACCTTGATGTTGTGATTCACAACGCCGGCCACATGGTCTTTGGCCCTACCGAGGCTTTTACACCAGAGCAGCTTGCAGAGCTTTATGACATCAACGTGTTGAGCACGCAGCGTGTGAACCGTGCCACTTTGCCGGTGCTGCGCGAACGGGGCAAGGGTTTGGTGGTTTGGGTAGGCAGCACCAGCACTCGCGGAGGAACTCCTCCCTACCTAGCACCATATTTTGCCGCCAAAGCCGGCATGGATGCTCTCGCCGTCAGCTACGCCGGGGAACTTGCGCGCTGGAACATCGAAACTACGATCATCGTTCCAGGCGCGTTCACTTCGGGTACGAATCACTTTGCTCACTCGGGATCACCGAACGACAAGGCGCGCTTGCAAGAGTATGAGTCGGGACCGACGGCCGATCTGGCAAAGCAGATCATGAAAGGGTTCGAGTTGACTGCGGCAGCGGACGCTGATGTATCGGATGTAGCAAAAGCCATTGTCGATGTCGTTGATATGCCCTTCGGCACACGACCCTTCCGCGTTCATATCGATCCGGCTCATGATGGAGCCGAAATCGTCAACGGTGTCGCTGACCGTGTCCGTGCGGAACTGTTACGGAACATGAAGCTAGCGGATCTCCTCAGGCCGTCGTCAACCGAGGTCCAAGCTAGGAAAGCGTCCTAACCCGAACCGAATGCTGAAATGCACCGGCTGGACTCGGGCCATTTCGCTGTGGAAGATTGTTTCGACCAAATCGCTGCGAATATGCATCGTTTCTATGAGAAGAAAGTCTCTTCCAGTCGGTCGAAGAAAGCGTCGTAAAGGTCTTAAACGAGTAGGGCGGAGTTGGATTGCTGAGTATGAGAGTAGTCTCGGTGAATTGCGGCCTCCCGAAAGAAGTGAAATGGCACGGGAGAACCGTAACTACCGGGATCCACAAGCAACCGGTTGCGGGTCGCGTCGGCCTTGGCAAATTGAATCTGGAGGGAGACCGGCAAGCTGATCTCAGTGTGCACGGCGGTAAAGAAAAAGCTGTTTATTGCTATCCTCTGGCTCACTATGACTATTGGAGGGCTGAACTGCCAGGCCGCGATTTACCGATGGGGATGTTTGGAGAGAACTTTACAACCGATGGATTGTCGGAAGACACAGTGTTCGTCGGCGACAAGTTTTCCATCGGCTCCGCCGAAGTCATCGTAACTCAGCCCCGACTTCCATGCTACAAGCTCGGGATCAGGTTTGAATCCGACCAAATTGTGAAGCGCTTCCTTGCCAGTGCCCGCACCGGCTTTTACCTCGCGGTCACGCGCGAGGGTGCGGTTGCCGCAAACGATGAAATTGTGCTCATCGATCGAGAACCAAACTCCGTTCCCGTGTCAGAAATCATGCGCTTGTACGTGGCAAAGAAATACAGCGCCGGCGACCTCGCTTTAGCGGCACGAACCCTTTCAATTGCCGCCCTGCCAGAGAGTTGGAAGGACTACTTCCGCGAGCAATTACAACGGTTCAAAGCTTAGTATGCCGGTCAATAAACACGCACGGCGTGCCCAAGGTAAACATTCACGACAAAGTGTTAACCGTGCTGCAAGTCTGGAGTCCAGAGAACGATTGCGCCGGCATTATCGTCCCCAACGGGTACGCATATTGTTCGTAGGTGAGGCCCCTCCCGCGTCCGGCCGGTTTTTCTATCACGCAGACTCGGGGCTATACCGGGCGATTCGGGACACATTCGTGGTGGCCATACCGTCGCTGCAATCATCAAAAGATGAGTTCCTGAAATCGTTTCGCGCGATGGGATGTTACTTGGTGGACCTGTGCGGAAAACCTGTCGACCGGATGGACCCTGGCTCGCGACGCCGCATCTGCGAGGCTGGCGAAGCGCGTCTGGCCCGTCGGCTTCGACAACTTCGTCCGAAGATTGTCATCACCGTTGTTCGATCTATTGGAGGTAACGTACGACGAGCCGAAGCCCGCGCAAGGTGGTCCGGGCTGCATATGGAGCTTCCATATCCGGGGCGATGGCATCGTTTCCGCATGGCCTTTCGCAGGAAGCTGACGCCTTTGCTCCGAACTGCGCTTACTGATAGCCCTCACCGTTCGGATTGATGAGAGTGGCTCAATAACGGCCGGAAATGAGGAAGGGTTTATGGCTTCTCGCCCACGATTGCTCCCGTTTTCCCGTGCAACAGCCGTCGTGAAAATTCGATTGGCCGGAATTGACGCGACCCTGAAAAGGTTGTTTTGGCCTACGCGCCAGATTTAGCTGACGAAACCGGGCTGCATTCATAAGCGGTAGAGAGGAAATCGTTGCTTTCCGTCAGTGCAAGTGGGCAAAGGAATTGGAATATCGGCTGATTAAGGGCTTTGGGCGTTTAATTCCGATCGAATTGCTGTCCGTTTTGCGCGCGAATGGCACGACGATTCTCGAAATTGGTTTAGATCCTACGGCAACGAGAATTGGGAATTCAAAGAGGACGGCCTTATGCTGTTGCGGCTTGCAAGAATTTAATGACCTGCCGATAACGGCCGCGGGGCGTTCGCCCTGTTTGGGTGCGATTCCAGCAGGGCATGCCCTCCGCCGCATTGGAGAGGGAACATCGGGAATTAGCGGGAATCGTTGATACAATCCCCGCGAAGAGGGTGAGAACCGGGATATGCCGCTTGTACTTGGATTCGATGTCTACGGCACGCTGGTAGACCCGTTCGGGATCGAGCAGTCATTGGGAACCGTGTTCGGGGATCCTGGCAGTGCGATCGCTGCGTTGTGGCGTCAGAAGCAGTTGGAGTACTCGTTTCGGCGAGGACTCATGCGATGCTACGAGGACTTTGATGCCTGCATTGATCGAGCATTGACGCTTGCAGCCAGAACGTTCAAGGTCGAGTTGTCCGACGGTGCACGGCGACAACTCCTGACAGACTACCTGAACCTGCCAGCGTTCTGTGATGTGCTGCCTGCGTTGGAGACTCTGAAGGCGTCGGGTTTCAGGCTATTGGCTTTCTCGAACGGCGTCGAAAAGAGCGTGCGACGACTGCTTGGCAACGCCGGCGTACTGTCCTACTTCGAGGGGGTGGTCAGCGTGGACGGCATCAAAACATTTAAGCCAAATCCCGACGCGTATGCATATCTTGTGAGTCGTGGCGGTTGTTCGCGTGAGGAAACTTGGCTCATTTCCTCCAACCCGTTTGACGTGATCGGCGCCAAGGCTGCGCACTTAAAGGCAGCATGGGTGAAGCGCAACTCCGAGGCTGTGTTCGACCCGTGGGAGTTCGAGCCAGACATTGTGGTCGGCGACCTGACGGCACTCGCCATTGCGCTGGGTCGGCCTGCTTGATCGTCTATCGTCGCAGCCAATTGACCTGTGCTTCAAGGGTAAAGACGATTCGGGAGTGCGACTGAATCTCGTGAGGTCCCCATCGGGGTCGAAAAGCGGCAGACCGCCGGATGACGGTTTCCTGCCTCGTCACGTCGATCTCAAGAAAGTGCACATCGTCGAGTCCTGCCCGCTTCAGTTGCCGCACAGCTCCCCGCCCTCGCTCCGCGTTGCGCGCGCCCAGCAGCACTGTGCTGCCAGCACCGGCCAGATTGCGAACAATCTCCAGGCCGATGCCTTTATTCCCCTCCGGTCACCAGTGCGATCTTCTTCGCGGTTGTCATTTGACTGAAACTCCTCCTGGCATTCGAGATTCTCTAAAGCGCCATTCCGCCCGACACTTCAATCCGCTGACCGTTGACCCAGCGATTTTCGTCAGAAAGAAGCGCCGCGATCATCGGACCGATATCGTCCGGCACGCCGGCGCGCCCCAGCGCGGTCATATTCGCTACCATCTTGTTGACTTCGGGGTTGTCGCGCACCATGCCGCCGCTAAAGTCGGTTTGAATCGCTCCCGGAGCGACGACGTTCGCGGTGATGCCGCGCGGGCCGAGTTCCTTCGCCAGGTAGCGGGTGAGAACTTCGACGGCCCCTTTGGCGGCTCCGTAGACCGAGCTGCCTGGCAAGGAGACACGAGCGAGGCCGGAGGAGATGTTCACGATGCGGCCGCCATCGTTGATCAACGGCAACAGTTTCTGCGTCAGGAAGTAGACGCCTTTGAAGTGAACGTTGACCACCGCATCGAAGTCTGCCTCGGTAACCTTGTCGATGTTTATGTGCTGCGAGTTGCCGGCGTTGTTCACTAGGTAATCGAAGCGCTCGCGTCCCCAGCTTTGCAGCGTTTTACGGACGTCGCCAACGAACGCGTCAAAGGCACGCGTGTCGCCGGTGTCGAGACGAAACGCCGCGGCTTTGCGACCCATCGCCTCGATTTCGCGGATGAGGCTCTCGGACTCCTTTTCATTTGCGCGATAGGTGAAGATGATGTCGACGCCGCGACGCGCGAGATTGATGGCGGTGTTGCGGCCGAGGCCGCGGCTTCCGCCCGTAATGATGGCGATTTTATCGGTCATAACTCCAGCTCCTCTTGCTGCGGTGATTTGCGCCTTCTAGCCTAATCAAGGGTTCCACTAGGCGGCTACCTGAGCAATCACGATGTAATCGAAGTTTTCATGGGCTGGCCTTGCGCCGCGTTCGAGACGTCTTCCCACGCCTCCCAGGTAGCGATGCGATCGGCGTATAAGGCGCGAGCCCCCGGCAGAATTGTCGAACCGAGCACCAGCCGCAGCGGCGGATCATTCGCGTCCACAAGCTTCAGGATGGCTTCTGCGGTTGCTTTGGGATCGCCGCGTTCCAGGCTGGTCAATCTCGCCATGAAGCGCTTTCGGAAGTTCGCATACGGTTCCAGAACATCGGCGACCTTTGCGGATTTACCGAAGTCGGTGGCGTAGGCGCCTGGCTCGACGATCGTCACGCTGAGGCCGAACGGGCTGACCTCCTGCGCTAGCGATTCGTGGAGCGCTTCGACTGCCCATTTCGTGGCGGAGTAGAAGCCGATGAGTGGCAACGAACCAATTCCGAGGCCGCTGGAGACACCGAGAATATGTCCGCTGCCCTGTCGCCGCAGCAGCGGCAGAGCAGCACGGAGGACACGGACCATCCCGAGATAGTTCGCGTCGAACAGGTCGCGGATCTGCTCGTCGCTTGCTTCCTCCACGGCCGCGAGCAAGCTGACACCGGCATTGTTGACAAGAACGTCCAGCCTGCCGAAGCGCGCGAACGCCTGCGGAACCACCTGCCGCACCTGTTCGGCATCGGTGACGTCGAGGGCGAGGGGTAGCACTGCATTGCCGAAGCGCTCCATCAGATCGGCGACGTCTGCCAGATTGCGGGCGGTAGCTGTGACCTGGTCGCCCCGTGTGAGCGCGGCTTCAGCCCAGATACGGCCGAAACCGCGCGAGGCGCCCGTGATGAACCATGTCTTCTTCATTTTCGATCTCCCTTTGGTCGGCGGTTGCTCCGTTTGCAGATGCTTTTTGTCCGGAGCCGATTCAGTCGCTCACCCGGAGTTAGGAAAAACGCATGTTCTCGAGATCGGTGAGGAGCGTGGGCCCGGTTGGGTTCCAGCCCAGCTCGCGCCGAGTCTGGGCGCTGGAGACCGGGCTATCTCTCCCCGCGAAGAACCCAAAAAAGCCGAAATGCTCCCGGGCCTGTTCCTGTGAGATGGAAGTGACGGGCACGTTCAGGCCGCGGCCGATGGCGGCAGCGATGTCTTTGAGCCGGACACCCTCTTCGGCGACGGCGTGATACCGGGCCCCGGCAGTGCCTTTTTCCAGGGCAAGCCGGTAGAGACGGGCGGCATCGAGCACATGCGCGGCAGCCCAGCGGTTCTGACCATCGCCGACATACGCAGAAACGCGCTTCTCGCGGGCTAGGGCGATCAGGGGGGTTACGAGGCCCTGTTTTACCGTGTCGTGGACCTGCGGCAGGCGCATCACAGAGGCGCGAACTCCGCGCCCCACGAGTGCGACAGCCGTCGCCTCTGATACACGAGGAAGGGATGGGGAAGGGGACAGCGGTGGATCGTCCTCGGTTGCGGCGCGGCCCAGAGCCACTCCGACTCCGGAGCTGACGATGAACGGACGGCTGGAACCCCTAAGCACGGCGCCAATGGTCTCGACAGCACGCTTGTCCAGTTCGCAGCTCTCCGCAAACCTCGACCAGTCATGCCGGAAGGCGGTGTGGATGACGGCATCACTCGCGACCGCTCCACTGCGTAGGCTTTCCAGGTCTTCCAGGTCGCCGCGATGCACCTGGGCGCCAGCCGCAGTCAGCGACTGAGCACCCTCATCGCTGCGCGTAAGGCCGAGTACCTGATGGCCTGTGGCGATTAACTCTCGAACCACAGTCGAACCAATAAATCCGGTCGCACCGGTAACGAAAACACGCATATGAATACTCCTTCTTGAACTTGGCTCTTCGGTTGTATTCGGGCGTTGACGAATCCCTGTCGCATCAAATAAAGCGGAGAGTGTCTCCGAATAAATAGATAATAGGAGACTGTCTCCGGTTGCAAATATTTTTCCCGATGGCGAGGAAACGTACATCGCCGCTCTTGATTGCGCGCTTTTACCGGCGCATCAATCGCCCCCTGGATCAGGCCGCGGGACCTCTCATAAAGCTTCGAAGGGCCCCCACAACCCTGTTCAATGAGGGGGCAATAATCTGCTTTGCGGCGATGTGATCTACGAACAACAGCATCCAGGCTCGCAAAGCCTCAACCGGAGACAGGTTTGCCTCATTTTTGTGGCGGTACTGAGATCATTGCGCGAAAATAGCTGCGGCGCGAAGTGCAATTGCTGTCCAAACAGCGCCTGCATCATGGCAGACACTCGACACACTCCTGTTCGATGGACGGCGAAGAAGGTCCGAGCGCGCGCGCTCATTCTCGCGGTCGTCGGAGTAATCCTTTGCCCTTCAGCGATGGCGCTTGCTCCGAACCGCCGAATTTCACAGTACGCGCACTCCGCGTGGCGGATTCAGGATGGCTTCTTCAGCGGAACCCCACAGACAATCACACAGACTTCGGATGGGTACTTGTGGATTGGAACGGAGGGCGGACTGGTTCGCTTTGATGGAGTCCGATTCGTTCCCTGGACAGCGCCGGATGGCAGACAGCTCCCGAGTTCGCAGATTCATTCGCTGCTGGGCGCAAGCGATGGGAGCCTGTGGATAGGAACGTCGAGGGGACTGGCGCACTGGAGTAAGGGGGAGCTGTTCACTTTTTCTGCGGAACCAGCTTTTGTCGAGGCAATCGTACAAGACGCAAAGGGTATGGTCTGGATGACCCGCAGCCAGGTCCGGGACGCGGAAGGCATTCTTTGCCAAGTCGGCGACGGCACGCCGCGCTGCCACGGTGCGGCGGACGGAATCCCGTTTCCCTACGCACAGCCGTTGTTTAGCGATGCGCTCGGGAACCTCTGGATTGGCAGCTCCCTTGGCCTTTGCCGCTGGAAATCCGGCGACGCAAAGACGTACATCGTCAAAGCCTTGATGCGTGTCAAGGGCCTGGCCGGAGTGAGCGCGATTGCTTCCGGCAACGAGGGTTCTGTTCTCGTGGGCATGAGGCAGCAGGGTAAAGGACTAGGACTCCAGGAATTGCGTCAAGGAGTTTGGCAGGGTTACATCTTGCCCGGATTAAACGGTCCGGAGATGCACGTTTCGACATTGTTACGCGACCACGAAGGCGACCTGTGGATCGGCACCGCCAACGATGGACTTTACAGGGTTCATGCTGGCCAGGCCGACCACTTCGGGAGCGCCGACGGCTTGTCGAGCGACGCAGTCCAGGGTTTTTACGAGGATCGCGAGGGCGATTTGTGGGTGGCAACTTCTAGAGGCATCGACCGTTTCCACGATACTCGCGTCGTCAGCTATTCAATCCGCGAGGGACTGACTTCGGAAGACGTGGATTCGGTACTCGCCTCCCGTGACGGCGCAGTGTGGATTGGGAACTTACATGCGTTGGACGTGCTTCGCCACGAGAGATTCAATGGAATCGGACCACGGAAAGGGCTGCCGGGAACGTTGGTCACCTCGCTATTCGAGGACCAAAGCGGTCGTATTTGGGTCGGAGTGGATAGCGGACTCGCCGTTTACGAGAACGCTCGATTTCGCTCGGTCACAAAATCTGACGGTGGCTCCCTTGGGGTCGTCACCGCTATCGCCGAAGACGTTGATCACAACATTTGGGCGGCTACGACACAACCGGCTCTGTTTCGCATCCAGGATCTAGCAGTCCGTGAAGAAATCCAGCCGCCACGAATTCCGCGCGTGCTCTCCTTGGCGGCCGACCCGAAGGACGGCATCTGGCTAGGATTAACGAACGGGAGTATAGCCCGCTACCAGCATGGACGGTTGGACACGGTGACGACAAATCGTCCCGGCAGTTTTTCGGTTCGAAATCTGCTGATAGACGCAGATGGCTCGGCATGGTGGGTTACTCAAGAAGGCTTGTTCCGCTGGAAAGAAGGCAGGGTGGAAAACCTGACTTCTCATAATGGGCTTCCGTGCGACGATATATTCGCCCTCGTGAGGGATAGCCAGGGTTCTCTTTGGCTCGATATGCAATGCGGACTCGTCGCGATCGATTCCGTTGAACTGGAACGATGGTGGCACCAACCCGATCGAAAGTTGCGAGTGAAGACCTTGGACGTCTTCGACGGTGTGCAGCCCGGTCTGACTAACTTCCGGCCAGAAGTTTCGAGAGCACCCGACGGCAAGCTCTGGTTTGCGAACGAAAACATCTTGCAGGTGGTCGATCCCGAACATCTCGACGGAAACCGCGTTCCGCCTCCTGTCCTTGTGGAACAAGTCATTGCAGACCGAATCAAGTATGTTGCGGGCGAGAAGCTCCGGCTTCCGGCGCGAACTCGGGATATTGAGATTGACTACACCGCACTCAGCTTGGTGGTGCCAGAAAAAGTGAAATTTCGCTATAAGCTTGAGGGACGCGATGCGAACTGGCAGGATCCGGAGAATAGTCGCCGAGCTTTCTATAGCGATCTACCTCCGGGGAACTATCAATTCCATGTAATTGCTTCGAACAATGATGGACTGTGGAACGAACAGGGCGCGACCGCTCGCTTTAGTGTTCTCCCGGCCTTCTATCAGACCGCATGGTTTCGGGCGTTGAGCGTCTTGGCGGGGGTTGGATTCCTCTGGCTGCTCTATGCTCTTCGAGTACGCCGTTTGGCCACGAGTATCCAGGCCCGGTTCGATGAACGCCTTGAGGAACGAGAGAGGATCGCGCGTGACCTGCATGACACACTCTTGCAGGCAATTTTTAGTGCTTCTATCCACTTCGATGTTGCGAACAACCGCTTATCCGCCGATTCCCCGGCCAAGCCTTCGGTGCAGCGCGGCGTGGAGTTATTGACGCAGGTGAGCAAAGAAGGCCGCAATACGCTGTTGGCCTTGCGCACAGCCGCGTCGTCACAGAGCGATCTGGAAGAAGCCCTTTTGCGACTTCGCGGCGAATTTGCTATTCCTTCGAGCATTGACTTTCGAGTCATTACTCAAGGCGAGCCCCGGACCTTGCGTCCGCTCGCTCGGGATGAAGTCTACCTCGTGGCCCGCGAAGCTGTGGTCAATGCGTTTCGACACTCCAAAGCGAACACGATTGAAGTCAAAGTGGACTACATTTCACGCAACTTGCGCGTCTCGGTTCGGGACAATGGATGCGGTATTGATGAAGAGCTGCTGAAGTCAGGAAGAGAAGGACATTGGGGTTTGACGAACATGCGGGAGCGAGCGGAGCGGATTGGCGGCCGATTAAAGGTGTTAAGTCGGGCTAAGGCTGGAACCGTCGTGCGACTTTGGATTCCGGGCAAGCTGGCATTTGAAGGCGCCTCTTCGAACCCATTTTGGAGTTGGCTAACCAGACTGTATCCTTGGCGGTCGCAGCGAATCATGGCGAAATCCCGGGAGGAGCCACCTAAGTGAACGATGTCGAGCGTATCCGTGTTCTCAGCGTCGACGACCATCCGTTGGTGCGCGAAGGGATTGCTGCACTGATCAACAATCAAGGTGGGATGCAACTGGCGGCTCAGGGGTCGACGGGCAAGGAAGCGATTCAACTCTTTCGGGAGCATCGACCCGATGTCGTGCTCCTGGATGTAAGACTGCCGGACATGAACGGTATCGACGCCATGGTCACCATCCGAAGCGAGTTTCCAGAAGCCCGGATCATCATTGTCACATCGTCGGAAGGTGACGTTGAAATGCAGCGAGCTCTGGAAGGTGGAGCGGCAGGCTACATCGTCAAAAGCATGCCGCCCCAGGCCTTGGTGGAGGCCATCCGCAAAGTGCATGCGGGCAAGAAGTCAATTCCTGCCGAAGTAGCTGCCCGGCTTGCTGACCACTATAGCGATGAAGGGCTGACAACCCGCGAGATTGAGATTTTGCAGGAGGTTGCCGAAGGCAACCGTAACCGGGACATCGCCGAAAAACTCTTCATCTCGGAAGGGACCGTCAAGGTGCACATCCAACACATCATGGCCAAGTTGGGAGCCAACGACCGCACCCAGGCAATCACCATTGCCGTCCGTCGCGGCATCATCCATCTTTGAGCCGCCAATTAGGAGTATTGCGGACTACCACTATAGTAGTATTTCAAAATTTCAGTTCCGGCAGATTCGCCTCCCGCGAACACTCGATAGTCTCTCTTTGCGGTATTACGTAGCAGTTGAGGAGGCGAGTCTTGCGGCGGTTGTATTCCACATTTCCAGGCAGCTTGCCGGGAGCTGGTCTGTTGCTGTTGCGAATCACAATCGGCGCAGGACTATTGATTCACACTTTCTCCTGGTTGATTGAGCCGCAAACCTCCAACAATGGTATGTGGGCTCCGGGTCTGCTTGCTCTCGTAATCAGCATCTCCTTTCTATTGGGTTTTTTGACCCCCCTGGTAGGCTCCCTTTCAGCCCTAGCGGGCATAGCCATTCGCTGGTTGCATCCGGAGTGGAGTGCTTCGATGACAGGGCTGCTGAGTGTGAGCCCGCTGGTTATGGTCATTGCAATCACGTTGCTGGGGCCGGGAGCATTCTCGCTCGACGCCTACTTCTTCGGGCGCCGTAAAATCATTGTCCCTCGCGTAACAAATACCTAGGGTTTTACCTAGGCTTTTTCCGGCCCCTCCGTTTTCGTCACCCCCTGCTGCTTTCGTCGACTGCGTCTCGGGAATCGATCCCTGTTGACTGTGGTCATAGCCAAAAGTGGTATTTCACATTTCTCCCGCAGCATTACCGAAAAAACTTCTTATCGTCAGATGCCCTGTTACTGCAAGAAACCGCATAGTACCTGCAGCGAACACGAAGATTCCTGACTGCGGCGATTATCCCGATAGCGACAGGATGAAGCGACTAGTCGCAAATCGAACAGTAGTTATTAGAGGAGGTTGTCATGAAGAAAATGAGTACGAAAATGAGCGCGACGCTGGGGCTGGCTGGTTTTGTTCTTGCGTCGCTGATCTTTTGCAAGACGGTACTGGCCCAGCAGCCACCGGACAACGTGCAAGGCAACTGGACAATTTACGCCACGAACAGTAAAGACGGCTCGACAGAGATCAAGCATGTCCAAATCGCGCAATACGGCAATCAAATCACTGGATATTTCGAGGGCCCAAACCAATCGGGCCCGATTCAAGGTGAGATCAACGGTCACCACATCCGATTTGACACGGTCACTCGCACTGTTCTCCACTTTCGAGGAGACGTTTTTGGAGACACGATGTCGGGATTGTGCGGAGTCAAGGGCAGGCATGCGCCATGGCAGGCTACGCGTCCGCCGACTGCTCCAGTCCCACCAAGTACCGGAGCGGTCTATCAGTCTCAGCCGATTGTAGCCCCTCCTGGCGAGACGCCCACGTATCAAGCCCCGACGCCGGCTGCATATCAAACTCCTGCGCCTCAGTATTCGCAGCAATACTCGACGCCGGTCCAGCAATATTCCGCACCGGCGCAGCAGACCGCCAGCAACGCTACGCAAGACAGTTCCAATTCCGGGCCCACACCTGCGCTCTTGTCATCGGATCAGATCGACGCACTGGTCGCACCCATCGCGCTGTATCCCGATGCGTTGGTGGCCCAGGTACTCGCAGCGGCTACAAATCCGGATCAGATCACATACGCAGATGACTGGCTGGCACAGAACAGAAACCTGACCGGCGCTGCGCTGGGGCAGGCTGTCAACGAGCAATCCTGGGATCCCAGCGTCAAGGCTCTGACGCAGTTTTCTTCTGTGTTGGATAACCTGGCCCATAACCTCTCATGGACATCGAGCCTTGGGCAGGCGTTCGCGAATCAACAGTCTGATGTCATGGCGGCAGTGCAGGCGATGCGCGCGAAAGCGCAAGCGGCAGGAACACTGCAATCCAATTCGCAGATCACGGTCACTCAGCCGGCGTCCACGACGATCGTGATTCAACCGGCGAACCCGCAGGTTGTCTATGTTCCGCAGTACAACCCGGCGGTGGTTTACGGCGCGCCCGTGGTGGTGCCGATGTACGTGGCTCCGCCGCTGCCTGTTGCTTCCTTTGGTCTCTACTTTGGAACTGGTATCTCGCTTGGCGCCACGTTCGGTGGCGGCGGTTGGGGTGGAGGCTTCGGCTGGGGCTGGCACTCCTGGAATGTGAATTGGGGCGGCGGCTGGGGCGGTGGTGGTGGTTCCACCATCATCTACAACCACAACACCTATATCAACAACCACACCTGGAACAACACGCATTACAACAGCTACCACCCCTGGGCTAACAATACTGGCTATCATCCCGGCACGGACACTCATTACGGACCAAACGGCGGTTACCACCCGAATGGCTATTACGGTCCTAACGGTCACTTTCATCACGACGTTCCTGGCACTAATCCGAACGATCAACCGAATGGCGGGCACAACGGAGATCACGGGCTAATTGGCGGCAACGGTGGCGTGCAGCATCCGTCCGGAATACAGCCTCACGCTGACGGCAACTCCTGGGGAGACCGCGGTCCTAACGGCGGGCACAACGGAGATCACGGCTTGATCGGTGGCAATGGCGGTATCCAGCATACAGCCGCGGATAATCGCGATCGCAACTCCTCGCGTATGAGCGGAGACGGTCGGGCAAACCGCATGGAAAGCAATCGCGGCCGTGGAAGCATGGAAGGGCGGAGATCCCAACCACGTATGGCAAGAACGCATGCACCGGCTGAGCACCACTCGGGTGGAGGCGGACGCCGTCGCTAATAGGCCGGGAAAATCAGTCATTCAATACACGAAAAGACAAATCAGAACTTTCATAAGGAGATTGAAAATGAAATCGAATGCGAACAACACGACAAAGAAGTGGAAGCGGGTTGTATTCGGAGTGCTGGCGCTCGCCGCCTTTGCCCTCACGGTTGTACAGCTCACGACAAGAAATTCTGTGTTAGCGGATGACACCGAGATGACGTTTCCGTCATCGGCCGAGGCTGGCGCCGCGCTGGCGAAGGCGGCGAAGAGCGGCAATGAGACTGCTGTTGCAGCAATCCTGGGCCTTGACACCAAGGTCCTGCTGAGCACGGGAGACAAAGAGGCAGACAAGGCAGCGTTAGAGGCCTTTGCCTCAAAGTACGAGAAAATGAATCGTTGGGTCGACATGACCGACGGCAGTCGCGTGCTCTACATCGGAGCGGACAACTTTGCTTTCCCCGTGCCGCTGGCGAAAAATGCCTCCCGCCAGTGGTACTTCGATGCCGTCGCCGGCGCTGAGGAAATCAGGGCTCGCGACATTGGGCGCAACGAGCTGTTAACGATTGACGCTTGCTCCGCACTTGCCAGCGCGCAAGAGGTTTATTTTGCCGCCGGTCGAAATTCGGCCGAATTCGCCCAGCGGGTCATCAGCACTTCGGGAGAACAAGACGGGCTCTATTGGGCCGCGTCAGAGAATCAGGTGTCCAGCCCGCTCGCAAGCCTCGGTGAGTTCGCCGGACCGTCGTTCGCGACGCTCTCTCCGGATGGACCTCTGGTCATCGATGGCTACGCGCTGCGCATCCTGACTGCTCAAGGCGACGACGCCCCCGGCGGCGCCCAGAGCTACATCGTGAATGGCAGGATGACCGGCGGCTTCGCCATCTTGGCAACCCCCGTCAAGTACGCAGAAACCGGCATCATGACGTTCATGACCGGCCGCGATGGGTTGGTCTACGAGCGGGACTTAGGCCCCGACACGGCGAAGGTCGCAGCATCGATCCAGGAATACAACCCGACCGACGATTGGTCGGAGGTCGAGTAGTGCTTTCACCGGGCCAAAAACGGGAGACGCAAAGGGAATGCGTTTCCCGGTTTTGGCGTTTCGGGCTACGATGCACCCTTGAATAACTGATACCGAGTGGGGAGAGTCTCGATGACAACAACTACTACAACGCCGCCTCGACAAACATTCTTTCATCTGCAAATGAGCGAGTTCTGGTCTGGCGACCTCGGGCTTACGCTACTCACTATTTCGCTGGTCGTACTCGTCTTCGTAATTACGCCGCTCCGCGAAGCGGGCCTTCCAGAACGCATCGTCTTCGATCTAATCGTGCTGTCTCTAATGGTTTTTGGAGCCCTTGCCGTAGAGCAGAGCCGCATTACAAAACTCTCGGTGATTGCTTTCGTTATCCTGACGTCTTGCTTCTTGGGTGCGGGGCGCGTCTATCCAGCGCCGCTCCTGCACCAACTCGGTAGCGTTCTCTGCACAATTACTTTGCTTCTTTACGTTCGGATCGTACTCATGGTGATGTTTCACGGAGGCCCGGTGACCTGGAGCCGCATCCAGGGTGGCGTGTGTGCGTATCTGCTTCTAGGGATGGCATGGGCTTCTGCTTTTCAGGTGATCGAACAATCCTGGCCTGGCTCTTTTCATTTCGTCAGCGCTCCCATGAATTTTGATCAACTCATCTCGAAGCTGATCTATTTCAGTTTTTGCACTCTCACGACCGTCGGCGGCGAGGTCACTCCGGTTTCTCCTTTCGCCCGTTCGCTTACCATCGCCGAGTCAATGGTCGGGCAGCTTTTCCCCGCGATCCTGATCGGTACGCTGGTGGCCATGGCGATGCAATCTCGCAACAAATCCTGAAGCGAACGCAACGCGACTCGGACAAACCGAACTGTCCTCGCAACCGAACAGCCGATCTCTGCTCCGCTGCGATCCGCTCAATGCGCTCATTCAGTGCAAGTCCTAAGCCCGAGAACCCTCTTCCCGCGGGTTAGTCCCTGGAAACGATTTGCGGGCGTGGAGGCGCGGTTACTTAGCGAGCTGGTAATTGGTAAACAAATCAACCACGCTCTGAGGCGAGTTTTCGTCGAAGAACAGCTTGAGGTTTCGGCCAGCCTCCACCGCAGCGGACGCACTGCGGGGAAAGAGGTCCTTTTCATACGCGGCGAGCGCGGCTTCAACGTCGCCGGGGTTGGCGGCGATGGCCTTCCCTAGCTCAGCGCCGTCGTACATGGCGAGGTTGGCCCCTTCCCCAGAGAACGGCGACATTAGGTGCGCTGCATCGCCGAGCAGTGTCACCCCAGGTACGCGATCCCATTTGTGCTCGACCGCGAGTGCGTGGATACGGCGAGGCACAGCAGTCTCCCCTTCGGTGATGAGCGCGGTCAGCTCCGGGGCCCAGCCGTCGAATTCCCCGGCGATACGTGCCAAGGCAGGTTTCGGGTCGGAGAAGTCGATGTTGTCAATCCAGTCCTCCGGTTTGTTCAATGCCACGTACGTGTGCAGCACGCCGTTTGCCTCGCTATGCGCGAAAATACCTTTCCCTGGCGCAATCGCCATCGAAGTGCAACCGCCGGCCGCGCTGGCGAATGCCTTGTGGCAGCTCTCTCCGTCAAAACAGTACGTCTCGATGAAGGAGGTTCCAACATAGGCCGGTTTCGCCTCGGAAAGAAGGGTACGAACTCTCGACCAGGCGCCCTCCGCGCCCACGAGGAGGTCTGCAGTCACTTCAGAGCCCTCAGCGAAGGTCAGCATGTGCCGTCCGCCGCCGATCGGAGACACGCCTGTGAGCTTATGCCCCCAGCGGATGGTTTCGGCAGGAAGTGAGTCGAGCAGGATCCGGCGAAGGTCTCCCCGGTGTACCTCAGGTCGACCGCCATTGCCCTTGTCGGGTTGATCCAATAGGACGTTGCCGTCCTTGTCGAGTACCCGCTGCGCCTCGGCGCCAGGGTGGATGATCGCAAGGAACTTGTCAAAGAGTCCCGCTGCCTTAAGTGCGAGCTGCCCGTTGTATTCGTGGATATCGAGCAAGCCCCCCTGCCCTCGCGCGTCTGCCGAGCCTTCCGCTTCATATATGGTCGCCGCAATACCGTGAACGTGGAGGACGCGCGCAAGCGTCAGGCCGCCGAGCCCGGCGCCGATGATCGTGACTGGAGTATTCATAGTGAATCCTTCGTGGTTCAGCCCGCCGTGATTCAGCTTGCGCCGCAAGCTTCCGGCGCAGCATGGAACGTCATTCCATTATACATTGGAACGGCGTTCCATTTGTGTCAAGATGGGTCATGGTCAAAAAAGTGCGCAGCAGCCATCGGCGTGAAGAAGCGCTCTCGCGAGAGAGCATCATGGACGCGTCGATTGAACTTCTGGACATCAGTGGAGAAAGTGGGCTGACGTTCCGTGCTCTGTGCGAACGACTCGCCACCGGTCCTGGTGCGATTTATTGGCACATCGCCAACAAGAGCGATCTAATGACCGCCGCCTGCGACGCCATCGTCGCTCGCATGATGGGGGCGAACGTGGCAGGAGCGACGCCTAAGGCAACGATTCGCGCCGTCGCGCTGGGCGTGTTCGACGCGATCGACGCGCATCCGTGGGTTGGCTCCACGCTTACAAGTCCCGCGGGGTGGTTGCCCATGGTGCGCATTCTCGAACCTTTGGGCCAGCAGGTTCGCGCTCTTGGCGTGCCGGACAAAGAACAGTGGGCGACGGTGTCCGCGTTGCTGCACTACATCCTTGGCGTGGGTGGTCAGAATGCAGCCAACGGGCAGCTCGCTCGCACGCAAGGTCTCGACAGAGGCGACTTCCTGGAGGCGGTAGCGACGATGTGGGCGCAGCTCGATCCGCATGAATACCCATTCACACGCAGCTTAGCCGGACAGGTGCGCGCTCACGACGACCGAATGGATTTTCTCGCCGGGATCGATCTCATCCTCAGAGGTATTGACTCACCGCGGCGTCGCTGACGCCCTCAACCTAGACATGCGCCTTGAATCGCGTAGAGAAACTCTGGGTTGCACGTCATGTCTTGCCCACGACGCACATGGACTCACCAGACGTATGCAGATCGAAGCCGCATCGGATCAGTATCGAAAAAACATTAATCCCGCACTTTTGATTCAACGTACGCGTCTGGATCTCGTTGGCTTGAGGCGACTGGTCTCTTCCATCTGGCCGCTGCTCCACCTGCTGCTCCGCCCAGTATTTTGAGAACGTGGGCCACGAGGTACGCCAAAGGCTCCGGGCGGCCCAGAGTCAGGGCCACATAGAGGAGCGTGGCAACAACTCCGACCAACCCTCCCTGCAGAACCGGCCGTGACCCCACTCTACGTGCGACCAGCAAACCAAAAATGAAGCACATCACCAGTGAAGCCACCGGCGCGGCGTAGAGCACTCCCCGCGCGCCCGACGCTATGAAAACGGGGATTACGACGGCGAAGACCGACGCTTCCGCCAGAAATCCGCCGATCAAAATCCTGAGCCAGTGAATTCGCGCAGTGTTCGTCATGTGCACCTCCTTACCATCGCCACGATCGATGCATTTCAGGCGGATACTAGCCTTTCTGCAAGACCTCCGGCGCCACGTTTCTCCATGCCGCATCCAGGGCTGGTTTCAAGCTTTTCGCGGTCGTCACGCGCAGGCGCACGTTCGTGCTGCCACGCCGCCCCCATGCACCTTTCACCGCGACAAAGCTCTCCGGGTCAGCCTGCACAAATTCCCGTTGCTGGCTCGGGCGCAGTTTTACCATTGCCCAGCCTTTCTCGGGATACGCAAGCGTCGCGAAGATCTTCCCTTGCACTCGAAAATCAGGATGGCCCATATGAGATCGTTCCGTGCTCCCCGGCAACCGCAGAGCCATCTTGCGAAATTGTTCGCTCGTCATTCCGCCTCCAATTTCCCGCCCGCTTCGTTGGATTGCGAATGGATATGTGCAGCGATCCACCATTTGTAGCCGAACGGATCGAGCACTCCTGCATTGCGATCGCCATAGGGTTGATCGGCGGGAGCCCGAACCTCTTTTGCTCCCGCTGCAATCGCCTGCTGAAACCTGGCATCGCAGTCGTCGACAAAGAAATGCAGGCTGACCGAGGAACCACCGTAATGGTCCGGAGCAAAAGCATCAATCTCCGGATGCTCGTCGGCCATCATGATGCAGGTGTCGCCAATTTGTATCTCGGCATGGCCAATGCGTCCATCAGCACGCTGCATGCGCATCCGCTCCGTTGCTCCGAATGCAGCCTCATAAAAGGCGAGTGCGGCAGCGCAGTCGCGCACGATGAGATATGGCAACGTGTTGTACCGCTGGTTATCGGGTTTTGTGTTTGACATCGTGACCTCTCTGACATCAAACCTTATATGGTGGCGCGAAGCTTGGATTGTAAAAAACTGACCACGCAGAAATGCTTAAAACACAGGCACGTGGTTGAGGTGCGCCGTTGCGCGAGCAACATATTGGGTCGGCGTGAGGCCTGAAAATTCTCGAAAATCGTGGATGAAATGCGGCTGATCGTAGTATCCGCAATCCAACGCTATCTGGGCCCAGTCAACCTCACGCGCACCGTGTACGCTCTTTAACACGCGTTGGAATCGCCGTACGCGGCAGAAAGCCTTCGGAGTCAGGCCCACTTGTTCGTGAAACAGTTCGATGAAGCGACGCTCGCTCAATCCAGTTTCGCGCAGTACCGACCCGATCTTGCCCACGTGGGGACAGTGACAAAAACGGCGCAGCGCAAATACCACTCCTCGGTGCAGTTCAAGTGGCTTCACGAGTTGTGCAAAAAGATGGCGCTCAGCCGCATCGAACATCCCCTCGATGGTTTGCGAAGACAAGAGCCGCTCGCGTAATTCGTCGGCTGTGTGTGGCCACACATCCTCAAGATCAATCGATCGGTTTTCCATTGCAGCAGAAGGAACCCGGAAGAACGGAAATGCTCCGCCGGGATGAAACTGGATTCCGAATACGCGTTCTTCCTGGCTGGTATCGATCACGAAGCATGTGGTTCGTGCACCAGACACAACCGACCGGCCGTATTCGCCGAAGCGGCCGAAATCGTCCGCATCATAGATCCTGATTGGATCATTGCCGAGATTAAAAATGACGCTCGGCTCGCCAGTCGGCATCAGCCGCTCTTTCGCGTGGGTCGTGGGAGCGCCCTGCCAATACCAGAAGCACTTAACGAATGACGAAAGCGGCGGAATCGGCACGCGTTTGCTAGACACGATCTCCACGACAGTATTCTATCGCGTCGAGCTGTTTGTTAGCTTCTCCTCAGCTCTCCTTGTGTTGAAGGCTTGTTCCGTTTGTCGAAGACCCTCCAAACCCCAATGGAAGGCGGTCTTTGTGCTTTCCCGAAAGCACGCTTTCCCGCAGCGCCACCCGTTCTTGTTTCGTGGTTCTTCCCCGATAGCAGACCAGCCACGAGCGATCATGTCCACCGTCGAAATTGGCAACGATCAACGCGCTTGTGTCCACGAGTGAAGTAGCTCCCCGTTGGCCGGTAATCCGGAAGTGATTCTGCCCAGCCCCGCAAGCCACCTCGTCTCTGATCCTGCCAAGGCTTTTATGAGATTGGTTTTAACCCTTCGATTGCTTATCCCAGGCGGCTAACCTCGACTCTCGAATTCCAAAGGAAACATTCTCCGGAGGAATGTGGAAGATCCATGCTATCTACCGCGGGCTGGCGAAACCTCCGCTCCACCCGACGGAAGAGGATTGGGTTGCACACATCGACTTACTTCAGCGATGGGTATCGAAACAGCCAGAGTCGATCACGGCTCGCGTCGCACTGGCCGAAGCCTATACGGGTTACGGTGAGAATGCCCGCGGCACAGGCTTTGCCGACACGGTCAGCGAAAGTGGATGGAGACTTTTCAACGAACGCACAGCGAAAGCAAAGCAAACCCTCGAACAGGCATCGGCTCTCTCGACCAAGGACCCAGAGTGGTACGTCGCGATCCAGTATACGGTCCAGTACCTGCATTGGCAGCCGTCCGCCAAACAGGTCCTGCTCGAACAGGCCATCAAATTTGAGCCAACTTATTATTACGACTACCGTTTGTACGCCCATTCGATCCTACCCAATTGGGGCGGAGAAGAAGGGGAAGTTGCAAACTTCTTAGAGAAAGCGGCCGACCAAATTGGAGGAGACGACGGTGACATTCTATATTTCCGAGTTGCCGCTGACATCGTTTGTGGCTGCCAAACGGATCAGCAACTGAATTTATCGTGGCCCAGGATTCAGAGGGGTTTCGCCGCCGTGGAGAAGAAGGATGGACCGTCTCCTGAGAACTGGAATCTGATGGCCCATCTGGCTCAAAGTTTCAACGATCCCATCGTCGCCTACACACTCTTTGCGCGGATTGGTGACCAGTCGAGCGAGGAAGTTTGGCGGACCTCCTCGGAATTCGAATCGGCGAAACGGTGGGCGAACCAAATGGAGCATTTCATTACCAAAAAGCAGGCGGCAGAAGACACTGCGGAAGCAAACCTGCACACCCCCGAAGGGAAAAGCTACCACGCCACGTTCGCCGCCAAGATCGAGACCTGGATGCAACCGTGCGTGGAAGCATTGGCCGGCAAAGATCCTCGCTCGTTTGAGCTTCTGATCAAGGTTGGCAAGGAGGGCACGATCGATGAGATCACTGGCGGCGGCGACAGCCCCCTTATGCCATGTCTCTGCCACCAATTAAACGATTTCCGGCTCAGCAAACAGGTCGTGTTCCCGCCACCTCCCCAGTCCGATTACTGGGTGCGGTTTGATCTCAATCCCGAGCGCTTAGCTGCAGCGGAATCGAGGTAGACTCGGCGGCCGATTCTACCGAGTCGCTTCAAATCGGGGCTGTGCTGTTGTCACAGAAACCACGCACCCCTACAATCTTTCAGTAATGTCTTCCACTGCTTCCCTGCCCCAGGTCCCGGACTCGAGCGTCCGTCGACCGCGTCCTGCCCTCCGGATCTTGTACTACGTAACGTGCGCGTTACTGGTGCTGCTCATCGCCACCATCTGGTGGCTGTACTGGATCGCCCATTCGGCTGTGCCGCAAATGGATGGCAAGGTCTCGGTGCCTGGGATTTCGTCCAAGGTCCGGGTTGTGCGCGACGCACACGGAGTACCGACAATTGAGGCTGCCACACTCGAAGATTTATTTTTTGCCCAGGGCTACGTAACCGCGCAGGAACGCCTATGGCAGATGGACATGATGCGCCGCGCCGCGGGCGGAGAGCTTTCGGAAGTAATTGGCGAAGACACTATAGAGATGGATCGCGAGGAGCGGATTCTCGGACTGCGGCTCGCAGCCCAAGCGGCCGAAAAAAACATCACCGCGCGCGACCGGGTTTATTTCGATGCTTACACCCGCGGAGTCAATGCGTTCATCGACTCCCATCGCAACCGCCTTTCGCTCGAATTCCGCTTGCTGAAGTATGCGCCGCGACCCTGGACGGTCACCGACTCCCTGCTGATCGGCGCGCGCATGGTGCAGGATTTGAATCACTCCAGCAATCCAGCTGCGCTGACGCGAGAAAAAATCCTGGCGAAACTGGGGCCAGAACTGACGGCAGACTTGTATGTGAATTCTTCTTGGCGCGATCGTCCGCCAACCGAGACCCGACGGATCGACGACGTTCCAAAAGCTAAAGGCGATGATGACGAGGACGACGACAACGAAGAGATTGAGCCCGAGGGAGAAAACGGCCGGATCACATCCGCGCCGCCTTCAAACCAACCCTCCCCGTCGCCGTCGGCAGTCACTTCTGCACTGTCTTCAGCGTTCACTCTCGAAGAGTCGGATTCTTTCCGTCCGGGGTCGAACAACTGGGTCGTTTCTGGCCAACACACAGTTTCAGGAAAGCCGCTGCTCTCGAACGATATGCACCTCGACCATCAAATGCCGAACTTGTGGTTTGAGGCGCACCTGCGCACGACCACCGGCAATTTCGACGTCGCGGGCGTTACGCTTCCAGGGGTTCCATTTGTAATCGTCGGCCATAATCAGCGCATCGGCTGGGGATTCACCAACGTTGGCCCAACCGTCGAAGACGAGTTCATCGAGGAGTTCAACGCCCAGGGGCAGTACAAGACTCCGGCAGGTTGGGTAGAGGCACAGCATCGCCAGGAGACGATTCGCGTCAAAGGCAAGCCAGACGTGACCTTCGACGCAGTAACTACGCGCCATGGTCCGATCATCACCGAGCTGCTGCCCGGAGAAACGCGCAAGATCGCCCTGCGCTGGACGCTCCAAGACGGCGAAGGATTGGTTTTCTTCGACGTGAACTCGGCACGGAATTGGGATGAATTTCGTAAAGCCTTCTCGAACTTTGGCGCGCCGGGTCAAAACGTAATGTACGGAGATGTGGATGGCCACATCGGTTATCAAGCCACGGGGCGCGTGCCCATCCGGGCTTCGGGCGATGGCAGTCTGCCGGTGAAGGGCAGTGACGACACACACGAGTGGAAGGGCTGGATTCCTTTCGACGAATTACCGCGCGTTTACGATCCACCGGAGGGAATTCTAGCGACCGCCAACGGACGCATCACTCCCGACGGCTACAAATATTCGATCAGCACGGAATGGGAAGCACCATGGCGAACGGATCGCATTTACCGCGTCCTCGAATCGGGAAAGAAATTTGCGCCCATCGATATGCTGGCGCTGCAAATGGATGTCTCGTCCACCTACGACCACTTCTGTGCCGACAAGTTCGTCTACGCCATCGATCATGCCGCGAATGTCTCGAACCGGGCCAAGCAGGCAGTGGAAATTCTGCGAGACTGGGATGGACGGATGTCGGCCGATTCAGCGGCGCCCACGATCGAGACGAAGGCGCGTCACGAATTGGCGCGTTTGCTGCTAGAGCCGAAGCTAGGCGCGGTGGCGAATGGTCCGAATTCAGACCGAGCTGCAGGCGCGCTCAGTTGGAAGAGCTATCAGTGGGCCATGTCGTCGGTCTGGCTGGAAAATGTGCTCTCCAAACAACCCGCGCGCTGGCTGCCTCCGGGATACTCCGACTATGGGAGCCTGCTGACTGCGGCGCTCGAAAATGCCGTCGAGCAGAAACCAATTGTCTCGGGAGAGACACCGAAAGCTGCCCCTGAAGTTCCTTCCGATCTCAATCAATGGAAGTGGGGCAAGAGTTATCCAGTCGAGATCGATCATCTGGTGCTTAGCCGTCTTCCCGTGGTAGGGCTTTTCACCGGCCCGGGATCACATCCACTGAGCGGGAACGGACTCACCGTAAAGGCTGTAGGCCGAGGGTTTGGGCCCTCCGAACGCCTGACGTGGAATTTTGCGAACTTTGACGAAAGCAGGCTGAACCTGGTGACAGGAGAGAGCGGAATATTCCTCAGCCCCTATTATATGGACCAGTGGACGGCATGGTACGGTGGCGCGACGTTCACCGTTCCGTTCTCGCAGGCCGCAGTCGAGCATCATCGGGCACATGAAATGACATTGGTGCCGCAGTAACCGCAGGCCCGCGACAGAACCCTCACGGTCATCGTCAGCCTGAGTGAAGCGAAGAACCTCATAAAGGCTCAGGCACCCCGGCGTGAAGCCCGGGCGAAGAGAGCCCGGCCCCGGCAAAGCCCGCGCTAGCGCCATCTGGTGTAATCAACTGAAAACAAAAGCTTGGGCGCGTAGCTCCCTCGGCAGAGCACCTGACCCTAGTAATCGACGGTTAGGACGTCGTAGAAATTACCGACCAGACCGGTGACCCGCCCGGGATTATCCTCATCATTCGGGTTGTATTCAAAGGCATCGAGCCTGTCGTCGTAGATACCGAGCGATCCGCCCTGGATCACGTACACGACGTTGCGGCTGGCGATCGGCTGGATTCCAGTAACGTCTCCATTCTGCGGGGGAACGACAATGCCGCCTGCGGGGACGCTCCCCTCGGTAGTGGTCAGCGTGTTGTAAATGGTAAGACATCCACGAGTTTCAGCTCCCGTCGGAGGAGGCAGGGGCGGAACAATCTCGGTGCAAGTACGAGAGCCAATGTAGAGCTGCCCGTAAGCCCCCAGTGCGATGTTGGTGTGATATCCATCGGTGATGGTGATCGGACATACCTGGCCCGTTACACAATATGGAGGTGGCACCGGAGGTTGGACGACGCTCATGGTATTGAGATCGAAGATCGTCAGCTGTCCACATGTGGTCGCCGCCGTAGTCTGACCGAAGCAGGGCAGGTCTGGAACTCCATTCTTGTAGGGCGTGCCCGCCAGATACATAGTCGCATTTGTGACCAAAGCGACGGTAGCGGCCGGGACCGGAATTGGAACGCCAGGCGTGTTCGTCGTCAAATCGAGAGTTTGAATGCTGGCTTGGACCCCGCCACACTCAGGGCCGCAGTTCAGCACGTACGCGGTGGTGTCATCGCTATTGAAGTACGCCCAGATCGGATGATCAAAACCAGGAACAAGAGTTACAACAGGATTCCCGGTTTGAACACTGGATGGGGTAATCACCTCAATCACGTTCGGGAGGGAATCGAAGGTCTGACCCGACCCCTGGTTGAAAGCCAACAAGCGACTGCCAGTATTGCCGATGGAGAGATAGGTAAAAGCCGGGTTGATGCCCTGGAGAGTGGGGTCGGACGAATTGCAAACTGCAGGGCTGGGATTTCCCGGCGGGCAGCTAATCGTGGCAGAGATGGCGCCCGAACTCAGTGAAATGACTTCAATCACTCCAGGAGACTGTCCGACGACCGGCGCGGTAGGCACGGCGACATAGGCCGTAGAACTATCCGGGGAAACGACAAAGCTCTGCGTCATGCCCGGCAAAGCCAGGTGCGCGGCGTTCGATTCGGCAGCGTTGTTGACCAGGTTAAACGTATTGTCGGAGGATGCCGTTCCATTGCCGCTGAAAACCAGCGTCTGAGCATGATTCGGCGTGAGCACCATCATCGTCGGAGTGTTGCCCGCTGCAATCGGGGCCGAGTTCGCCCGCACATCGTCTTGAGCATTGACGATAAACACACCCGCGGATTCAGTGCCGGCGCTGACAGCATTGGTGAGGAAGGCGCGGAATTTGATACCGCTGGTTTTCGAGCTGGCCGGCGGGCTATTGCCGCAGCTAAGCAATACCAAACTGCCGGGTAGCAGGAACAGCAGAAAAATCAGGGCTTTTCTCAAACCTTAGGACTCCAACCTCATACCGGATAATCTCTTGGATGCAAGAAGAAGGATTATAGCAAAGGGGGAAATTCGTTGGACGGCACCGCCAGAAACCGGCGTCTCGGTCGAGCATCGGGGACCTTCGAGCGACGACGGTTCGAAGCAACAGGCGTAAAACTCAAGACAATCAAATGCTTCGGCTGGTCCGTTCTCACCTGACGATGAAGACAGATGCAGAGACATCGTAGCTTCTTGTATTCTCAAATGGATGGCTCAAAGCCTTATCGAACGACTTAAGCAGTCACCCGTACTCTGCGACGGGGCGATGGGAACGCTTCTCTATGCCAAGGGCATCTTCATCAACCGCTGCTACGACGAACTGAACCTGTCGCAACCGGAGCTGATCCGCGCCGTCCACCACGACTATTTGCAGGCGGGCGCAGAAATCATCGAGACCAATACTTTCGGCGGGAACAGCTTTCGCTTGGGCCGGCATAGCTTGGCAGATCGCGTCCACGACATCAATGTCGCGGGCGCTCACGTGGCCCGGGAGGCCGCGAAGAGTTTCGATGTTTGGGTCGCGGGATCGATTGGCCCGCTCGGGGTCCGGATTGAACCCCTGGGCAAGACTTCATTTGAGGAAGCTCGAGCAGCGTTTCGCGAGCAGGTCGAAGCCCTGGTCGAGGGCGGCGTCGATCTATTGATGCTCGAAACCTTCGGCTACCTCGAAGAGTTGCATCAGGCCGTCCTCGCCTGCCGCGACGTAAATGCGAAGATTCCAATCGTCGCCCAGGTCACGATTGACGAAGATGGCAACTGCCTCGATGGCGCAGACCCCGAAACCTTCGCGGCGCGACTGACCGAATGGAACATCGACGTCCTCGGCATCAACTGCAGCGTTGGCCCGGTGGCCATGCTGGATGCCATCGAGCGAGTACGAGCCGCGACTTCCCTGCCCCTGGCAGCGCAGCCAAACGCCGGTATGCCGCGCTCGGTCGAAGGCCGGAATATCTATCTCTGTTCGCCGGAGTACATGGCGAGCTACACGCGAAAATTCGTGGCGGCTGGCGTCCAACTGATCGGCGGATGCTGCGGCACCACGCCCGATCATATCCGCGCCATGAAATCGGCGTTGCGGGTCCGCGAAGCGCGCGGCAAGACCGCAGTCACGGAGGCGATTCATTCGGGATCCGCGCCTTTAGCTCCGGCGAGTACTCCTCTCGCGGAGCGCTCGGGCCTCGGCGCCAAGATTGCCGCCGGCGAATTTATCACCATGGTCGAGATCGTGCCGCCCAAAGGCATCGACATCCGCAAGGAAATCGAGGGCGCGAGATTCGTCAAGTCCGTCGGCGTGGACGCGGTGAACATCCCTGACAGCCCGCGGGCCTCAGCCCGCATGAGTAATCAAGCTCTGTCGTTATTGATGCAACGGGACGTTGGCATTGAAGCCATCCTGCACTACACCTGCCGCGACCGCAACGTGCTCTGCATTCAGTCGGACCTGCTCGGAGCAGCGGCCGTCGGAATTCACAATCTGATCTGCATCACCGGCGACCCTCCGAAGATGGGCAATTATCCCGACGCCACGGCCGTGTTTGACGTGGATTCCATCGGCTTGGTGAACATCGTCCACAATCTGAACCGGGGACTGGATCTGGGCGGGAACCCAATCGGAGTCGGCACGAGCTTCGTCGTCGGAGTAGGCGCAAACCCCGGGCTGCCGAACCTCGACGAGGAGATCAAGCGCTTCGAATACAAAGTGCAGGCCGGCGCGGAATTCGTCGTGACCCAGCCCGTGTTCGACCTGAGCCTGCTGGAGAATTTTCTGAAACGGATCGAGCATTTTCGAATTCCCGTGGTCGCTGGAATCTGGCCTCTGGTGAGCGCGCGGAACGCGGAGTTCATGAAAAACGAACTGCGAGTTTCCGTACCCGATTCAATTCTCCATCGCATGACGAAGGCTTCAAGTCCGGAAGCGGCCCGCGAAGAAGGCGTGGCCATCGCGCGCGAAATGCTGACGGCGGTTCGCGGGCGCGTACAAGGCGCACAGATCAGCGCTCCCCAGGGTCGATACAGCTCTGCCGTCGATGTCCTAGAGGCTCTTGGATCCTAACGGCCAACCTCTGTTTAGGTGTATGTTTCATTTTGGGAACCTAAACAAATTTACACAAAACGACAATTTCGCTGGGCGTATAATCCAGAAACCGGCATTACAATAGAGGCAGGAGCAACCTAATTGGTAAAGTTTGAAGAATGCCTCGAGCGTCTTGAGAAGATTGTTCAGGAACTGGAAAAGGGCGAGGTTCCTTTAGAAAAATCTCTGACGCTATTTGAAGAAGGCATGCAGCTTTCTGCAACCTGCAGGAAACAACTGGAGGAAGCGGAAGGGAAAGTAGAAATTTTGCTGAAACAGAACGGCAAGCTGCAAAGCGAGCCGTTCGGGCCCCCGGCCGAGAGAGCCTTGCGCAAATAGCGCGATCGCAACTCGGTTCGGATTCGACAACGCCAACGCCTGCGGAGCGGTATATCGCAGCCAAGGTCGCCGCGAACTTGCGGCGTAGTCAAGGGGGATTTATGGAACCACTGAGTGTAGTCCTCTACCAGAATGACCCCAGAACGGCACAAGCTCTGGCGGTCAGCCTCTCTCAACACTTTGAATCTGTCCACTTAGCTCGCAGCTACAAAGACGTCAGTCCCATAGTTGCCAAACATCGCGCTGGAGCCTTGGTGCTGGATCTGGAAACCTCAGGACCAGGCGAGGTGGAGCGTTTGCATCATGAGTTTCCGAGGCTCTGTATCGTCGGCACCCACCGTTTAGCGGATGACAAACTGTGGGCCGAGGCCATGAGTCTGGGCGCATCCGACATCTGCGAACCGCGCAACGACGATGTTGTGCGCTCGGTGTTGCACGGGCTTACGCACCAAGCAGTCGCGTGATCGATTCGTCCTCTGGTCCAAGATCGCAAGTGTCGGGTCGCAGGAAAACAAGCTAACAATTAGCTCTCCTGCGGCCTGCCATTTGCCCTTCCGCTTTTCCTGACACCGAGAGCTGCGACCTGTTCTTCTCATCTTGTTATACTGCGGAGCCATGCTGAAACAAGTTCTGGAGCAGGGACGCGAAGCCGCCGACGCCGCGCTCGAACAACTCCTGCCCCCCGCAACCCAGCATCCGACCTCGATTCATCAGGCCATGCGCCACAGCGTCTTTGCGGGCGGAAAGCGCCTGCGGCCGATTCTCTGCATGGAAGCGGGACGCATGATCGCAGCCGGTTCTTTGCCCGCTGGCATTGAGCAGGTGGGCGCAGCGCTCGAAATGCTGCACACGTACTCGTTGATCCACGACGATCTCCCCGCCCTCGACAATGACGATTTGCGGCGCGGTCGTCCTACTTCGCACAAGGTCTTCGGCGAGGCGATCGCCATTCTCGCCGGAGATGCGCTGCAAACGCAGGCCTACGAAGTGCTGGCGCAACTCACGGGCCCGGCCGAAGCGCGGGTTTCGATCATCGGCGAAATCGCCCACGCCACCGGCACCATCGACGGCATGATCGGAGGCCAAGTGGTGGACCTCGAAGCCGAACACAAGAAGCCCGACCTCGCCACGCTCGAATACATCCACCGTTCCAAGACCGCCGCACTGATCGCCGCCAGTGTGGTCAGCGGAGGTCTCTACGCCGGAGCAACGACCGCAGATATCGCGCACCTGCGTACCTATGGGGAGTCGATCGGATTAGCCTTCCAGATCGTAGACGACGTGCTCGATCTGACCCAAACCTCCGAGCAACTGGGGAAAACCGCTGGCAAAGACGCAGCCGCGGAGAAAGCCACGTACCCGGCGCTTTTCGGAATCGAAGAATCGCTCCACAAGGCCGACGCACTGGTCGATCAAGCGTGCGCGGAACTCAACCAATATGGCGCGGCGGGCGCGACTTTAAAGGACTTGGCGCGCTACCTGGTCGAACGCAAGAAGTAGTTCGGCATTCCTGGCTCTGCACTCCCGGCCCTTGAATCTGCGTCCCGCTCGCAGTAGAGTTGAAGTGCTCTCGCGGTCTCCCGCCCTTCTCATCCTTCACCGGCAACTTGTGCTTAATAGCTGCAGTCTGTGTGCAACTAAAGGCGGTCTTAGGACGTCTACCACAATATGTGGTGTTTTATTACTTGACCCGTCCCGGTATTCGCCGTTAGAGTTGGTCAAAAGCGTGGGTGACGTTCTTGGTTCATAGGCGGCATCCAACGGAAAGACCGGCGAGGAACCTGGGGAGTTAACAGAAGAAAGTTAAGCTCCGATTCTCGCTATTTGCAGCGCACTCCAGCCAGCGCAAACCGAGTCGCGGATCGCAAGCTCCGCCCACGAAGGAGTCATTTTGCTAAAACTCAAAAAGCTGCAAATTCTGGGATTCAAGTCGTTTTGTGATCGCACCGAACTGAAATTTCACGGCGAAGGCATCGCGGCCATCATCGGCCCCAATGGCTGTGGAAAGTCGAATATCGCCGACGCGATCTCCTGGGTGCTCGGCGAGCAGTCGGCCAAATCGCTACGCGGCTCCCGCATGGAAGACGTGATTTTTTCGGGCACGCGCGATCGCAATCCCACCGGCATGGCGGAAGTTTCCCTGACACTGATCGATCCCGAAATCTACGGCGGGCCCGATCCGAACGCGCCCACCGAAATCGAGATTCAGGACGACCTGCCGGCTGAAGAAAACTGGGATGAGGCCGAGATCCGCGCCCAGGCCGCCGCGGAGACCGAACGCGCCGTCGAAGAGGCCCAGCCGGGAAAAACAGAAGAAGTCGACGGCGAAGCTGCGATTACTGCGTCGGCCGACGGCGTCCCGTCAACCGATGCTCCAGCCTCCGCCGCAGTGGCAGTGCTCGGGCCGCAAGTAGTTTTGAAAATTCGTCGCCGTAAATTCAATCAACAGCAACATCACGCTGGGGAAATCTCCGTGACTCGCCGTTTGTTCCGCAGCGGTGACAGCGAATATCTGCTCAACGGAAAGCTCTGCCGCCTGCGCGACATTCAAGAGCTCTTCATGGGCACAGGCCTGGGTCCGGAGTCCTATGCGCTCATCGAGCAAGGACGCATCGGCCAGATTCTCAGCAGCCGCCCGACCGACCGCCGCGCCATCATCGAAGAAGCAGCCGGGATTACGAAGTTCAAGACCAAGAAACGTCTCGCCGAGGCGCGCCTCGAAGACGCCAAGACCAACCTCAACCGTGTAAACGATATTTTTGAAGAAGTCACGCGGCAGATGAACTCGCTCAAACGCCAGGCCAGCAAAGCCGAGCGCTATGCAAAATTGCGCGACGAAATGCGCGCCAAGTTGCGAGTCGTGCTCGCCAGCCGGTTCGCGCAAATGGACCAGGAAGGCGTAACCCTCGATAGCCAGATCCAGCAACTCGCCGAGGAGATTCGCCAGCAGAGCGAGAGCGTGCAGCAATCGGAAGCCGAGCACTCCGAACGCACCCAGCGCGGATACACGATCGAAACCGAGACCCGGCAAAATCGCGAGCGGCTCAACCAGATCGCCCTCGAGGGCGACCGCGGCAAGGCGCGCATCCGAACCAACGAGGAGCGTTGTGCCGAATTAATCGTTCGCACCGCATCCGCGGAGGCAGAACTGGCGCAGGCGCAAAATCGCCTCACGGCGTTGGTCGAAGAAAGGAATGCGAACCAGCAGGTGCTCGACTCCGCGGCGATCGAGCTCCGAGCGGCGCAGCAGGAACACGACCTGAGCCTGCAAGAAACGGCACATGCCGCCATCAATCTTGCGATGCTCGAACACGAGCAGGAATCGCATCGCGTGGCGATTCTCGAGGCGGTCGGCGGCGCTTCCAATCTCCGCAATCAGCTCACCCAGTCCGAGGAACGGCTCGCCGGCATCGGACGCGAAGAACAGCGTCTACACCTCGAGATCGCGACTGCCTCGTCACAGGCGGAGACCTTCGGCGGACAGCGCGGTCAGATTGCCCTGGAATTCGAGAGCGTATCGCAGCGCGCCCAAGGCCTCGCCGCGGAGATCGCAAGCCTGCGCGAGGCGATCGAAACGAAGCGTTCTGCCGAGAGCGAAACCAAGAAATATCTCGACTCGATCCGCTCCGAATATGCCACGGCGCTCGGCAAGAAAGGCTCGCTCGAAGCGGTGATCGCCGAGCACGGTTATTCGACCGAGTCGGTACGGCGGCTCTTTCAATCGGGCGCGATGCAGGGAGGAAACACTCCGGCCGGCGTGCTCGCCGACTTCCTCGAAGTCGAGCCCCGTTATGAACGCGTCGTCGAAGACTTCCTGCGCGACGAACTGAACTACGTTGTCGTCAAGTCGTGGGGGGCCGCTGACGAAGGCCTGCGCTTGCTGCGCTCGGACGTGAACGGACGCGCGACATTTCTCGTACATCCCGAGGATTCGCAGGCAAAATTCTCGTTCGTCGCCGACGAAAGCCAGCACTATGCGCCGCTCAACGACACCGTCATCCCGCTAAAGAACTCGATTCGCGTGCTGAACGGATTCGGCAAATCACTCGAAGTGATTCTGCCTAAGCTCGGCAACGGCTACATCGTGCCCGATCCCGCCGCCGCCCGCGAGCTCGCGCTCTCCAGTCCCGATGCGTTCTTTCTCTCGCAAACCGGAGAATGCTTCCACAACGTGACCGTCACCGGAGGCAAGCAGCGCAGCGAAGGGCCGCTTTCGATGAAGCGCGAATTGCGCGATGTGCTGCGTCTGCTCGAAGAACTGGAGCGAGCCCTGCGGGAAAAGGAAATGCTCGCCATCACCTTAGGGCGCGAAATTAAGGAGCACACTTCCCTGCTCGACCGTCTCGAACAGGAGAAGCGCGAAGCCGAAAAGCAGGCGATGACCTCGGGACACTTACTGCAGCAGCTGGAAAGCGAAATGTCGCGGGTGCGTGAGCGGATCACGATCAGCGAAAGCGAGATTCAGCGTCTCGCCGGAGAGCGGCAAGAGCAAGAAAGTCTGATCGCCTCGCGGCAAGCGCAACTGACCACGATCGAAGAGGCGCGCGCGCAATCTGAGATGCAGCTTGCCGCCGGACAGGACCGCCTCAGCGTCCTACGCAACCAGCGCGACACGGCCGCCGAAACCACATCGCAGCGAGCCGCCCGTGTGGCCACTCTCGAGGAGCGCCACCGTTCGGCCACGACCTTGCTGCAGCGTATCGAGACTCTTGTCTCCGAGATGCGCGAGCGGGCTGGCGTTTTGCAATCTCAAATGGAAGCAGCGAGCGCCGAAATCGCGCAACGGCAAAATGAGAACGTACAACTGGCGGAGCAACTGGTGCAATTCGAAGCCGAGCGCAACGCGGGAGAGGCACGCGAAGGCTTGCTGCAACTGGAGTCCGAGCAGGTGCGGGCGCGGCTCACGGAGATTGACGAACATCTTCATAAAACGCGCCAGCAGCTTGATCTCGCTCGCGATCGCCGCGGTGAGCTATCGGCTGCGGCAGCCAAGCTGCAATCCGATCTGCAGCACCTTGCCGATACCTGTCTCAACGAACTCGGCATCGAACGCCCGGTTTTGATGGCCGACACAACAATTTCGCTCGTCGTGGGCGATGAACTTGCGGCTGAGGATCAGGCGCATCGAGAAATGCGTGCACGCCTGGACGCCATGGGTCCGGTCAACATGATGGCTCTCGAAGAATACAAAGAAACGGCGGAGCGCCACCAGTTCCTCTCGACCCAGAGAAAAGACCTGATCGACGCCATCGAAAACACCGCGGCGACGATCAAGGAGATTGATCAAGTTTCCCGGCAAAAATTTGAGGAAGCGTTCCACAAGATCAACGAGAACTTCCAGGCTACATTCCGCAAACTGTTCGGCGGCGGACAGGGCTTCATGCGCCTCACCGACATCGAAAACAGCGCGGAGAGCGGCATCGACGTGGTGGCATCGCCTCCGGGAAAGAAATTGCAGAACGTCCTACTGCTTTCGGGCGGCGAAAAGGCGCTCACCGCGCTTGCACTGCTCGTCGGCATCTTTCAGTACACGCCCAGTCCGTTCTGCATTCTCGACGAAGTCGATGCCCCGCTCGACGAATCGAACATCACGCGCTTCACCGAACTGGTGCGCGAGATGAGCGTCCAGACCCAGTTCATCCTGATCACGCACAGTAAGCGAACCATGAGCATCGCGCCGGTGCTTTACGGGGTGACCATGCAGGAGCCTGGCGTGTCGAAGCTGGTGTCAGTGAGATTCGGGGCCGCGTAAATCTGCCGATTACGTGCTTGACGGACCAGCACGTTCTTTGCTTTGTAAGCGAGAAACTGGCTGCCTTTTTTTCCAGAGCCTTCCTCAGTTTTTCCACATTACCATCTCTCGAAAACCAGCGCCGGACAAGGCTTCTGGCTTACACTGGAACTGTCAACTCTTTTCGGCGGCGCGCCGACCGGCCCAACAAGATGCGTCCGAGGAAAGCGTTGACAAATTCCCCACGACAGCTAGAATACGCAAAGTTTTTAGCCGCTAATTCAAACACGAGCCTGCAAGTATGAGCCCCCAAATTCTAGATTCCGTCCTGCTGCGAACCGACTACTCCGAGTTAGAGCTCCATGCCAGTGGCAAGGTCCGCGATGTGTATAACCTCGACCACGACCATCTTCTGTTCGTGGCCACTGACCGCATCTCCGCCTTCGACTACGTGCTGGCGACCGGCATTCCGCATAAGGGCCGGGTCCTCACGCAGATCTCGCTGTTCTGGTTCGACTTTCTCAAAGACATCGTTCCCAATCATTTCGTCACTGCCGACGTGAGTCGTTATCCGGCGGCGATTGGCAGCCATGCCGACGAACTCCGCGGCCGCTCCATGATGGTGATGCGCGCCGAAATGTTTCCCGTCGAGTGCGTAGCGCGCGGCTACCTTTCTGGTTCCGGTTGGAAAGAGTACAAAGCGACCGGCACGGTCTGCGGCATCCAGCTTCCGGCAGGATTGAAGGAATCGGATCAACTGCCGGAGCCGATTTTTACTCCCGCTACCAAGGCCACCACCGGACATGACATCAACATTTCGTTCGAAGAAATGTGCAAGCTGGTTGACCCTGAACTAAGCCGCCGGCTTCGCGATCTGACGTTGCAGATCTACTCGAAGGCCGCAGATTACGCACGGCAGCGCGGCATCATCATCGCCGACACCAAGTTTGAATTTGGACAAACCGCCAAAGGCATCACCCTGGCGGATGAAGTTCTTACACCGGACTCTTCGCGTTTCTGGCCGGCCGACACCTATCAACCGGGCAAGGCGCAGGATTCTTACGATAAGCAATATGTACGGGACTACCTCGAAGAAATTCGCTGGGACAAACAACCGCCCGCGCCCGCCCTCCCCCACGACGTTGCGCTGCGGACAAGCGAAAAGTATCTCGGGGCTTACCGTCAATTGACGGGACGCGAGTTGGAGATCTAGTTCGCGACATGAGTATCGCGGACTGGATCATCCTCGGCTTTCTGGTTTTCTCCGTGATTACAGCAGCTATTGAGGGCTTCTTCCATGAGGCCTTCAAACTAGCCGGCTTAGTTGTGGGATACCTCGTGGCTGCCTGGCAGTACCAGCGCCTGGCCGCATGGCTCGCGCCTTATTTGAAATCGCCATGGGTGGGTGAGATGGCCGGTTTCTTGATCATTTTTGTTGCGGTTTTATTGGTTGCGGGTTTCGCTGGACAGTTCACGCGCTGGGTAATGAAGAAGGCCGGTCTGAGCACGATTGATCGGATTCTCGGCGCGCTCTTGGGTTTGCTGAAGGGCGTGCTGGTTGTAGCCATCGTGCTCACAACCGCGACCGCATTTGAACCGGCTGCGAATTGGCTGGCGGGGTCTGAGTTAGCTCCATATTTCCTGGTAGGCGGGAGGGCAGCGATCTGGCTCGCACCGCCGGAATTGCGCCACCGCTTCTACCAGGGCTTGGATTACATGCGGCAAATGCATTCTGCTGCGGACAAAATGCAGCCGCAATCATCTGGGCAATCGAAGTAGAAGTTGTCTTGGGAATCCGTTTTTGGGCAGGGCGCGGCGCCTTCAGCGGTACCGCGCGGGGCAGCCCCTGGGGGATTCTTGATCGTGATGGTGCGGAAAAGAGGCAGCAAGTGAAAGATCAATTGGAAGCACTCATTCTTCAAATGTACAAAAGCAACATTCTCTACTCGGAGGCAGTTCGCGAATTCAAGAAACGCTTTATCATCACCGTGCTCGAAGAGAATCGGGGCAATCAGTGCAAGGCGGCCCGGCAATTGGGCATGCACCGGAACACCCTGAGCCGCACCATGCAGGAGCTTAAGATTGACGTTCGTCCGTTGCGCGGAGGCGCGAAGCGTCCGCCACGCAGCGCGCGTCCTCCGATGCTCGAGAGAAAACAAGTGCGCTAAAGGTTTGAATAGATTTTGTAAATAGATTTTGCTCGAGCAAACAATAATGGCGGCCCCGAACGGGACCGCCATTATTGTTTCAGTATCGAAAAGGTTCAGTGCGCAGCTGCTGGCTTTTTGTGGACAGGCTTGGCAGCGACGAGCAGAGCTCCTTCGTTCATGGTCATCACAAACGGCTTCGCCACATAGGATACCGGCGTTCCCTGGAACTGGAAGTCTGCATCTTCTTTCGGCATATTCGCCTTCGGAATCGCTGCCGTCATGGTCAGATCGATGTCGGAGCGCTTGGCGTCGACGTCATCCGAACTGCCCGCCAGCATCAGATGGCTCGGGGTATCGATGCTGATGACGTGGCCCACCATCTGCAACGGCTTTCCCTTCAACTGATTCCACACCTTGTCGGCATCTTCGGGAGTGCCTTCGGAAAGAACCATCTGCCATTCCGCAAAGCTCATCTCCTCAACTTTCTTGCTCTTGACCAGCACCGCAGCTTGTTCCGCCGGAGTTGGCGGCACGTATTTCTTGATGGTGAAGCCAGCCGGCGGAACAGGCGCAGTCTGCGTCTGCGCCAGTATGTCGCTCCATCCATCATCGGCCCCGTGATATTTGTCGTACTTGCTCTTGCCGAATTTGGCGATCTGATCTTTGCCCGTACCCTGCGCCAGATTCGAAGCGCGAGCGATGAAGAACAATCCATCGACATCGTTTTCCGTCGCTCCCGGAGCCAGGTCAGCGAGCGCGAGGTCATAGACGTCCAGCAGGTTAGCCGGATCCGCGTCCAACGCAGCTCGCAGATACTTTTCGGCGTTCGCGTAATCCTTAGCCTGGTAGGCCGCTAATCCCGCGGCGCTATTGAAGATCCCTCGGGTTTGCGATTTCAGCTTGTCCCAATCGGGATCGGAGGTGCCCTGCGGCTTGCTGGCCGTATCCAGACACTGCAAGCCCTTCTGACCAGCCTGACCGGCGTCGGTGTAATTCTGTGGCGCGTTCTGGCCCTGTACCGCCAGCGCCTGCTTGGAGTAAGCGAGCAACGCCAGCGCTCTGATATTGCACGGATTGATCTGTAAAACTTTCTGTGCCGTATCCAACATCTTGGCTTGGTTTTGCGTCTGCTGGTAGGCGACCATCAAGAGTTCGAGCGCGTCTTCCTTCATGACGCTGTTGGGATACTGCGTCAGAAACGCTTCGAGTCCGCTAACCTTGGCCGCGGGATCGGTTTGCTGCAAGGCGCCCACGTATGCGTTGTACTCGGCCGGATCTTTAATCTCTTTTTTCTGCTGGGGTGCTGCAGCCGGAGTAGTTGCGGTGCCCTGCGGCACGGGCGCTGTACCCTGTGGCACGGGCGCGGTACCTTGCGGAACGGGCGCGGGTGAGGTTTGAGCGACGGCGGTAACGGCGGCTACCAGCAACATCGCGAGCACAATCTTCTTCATTCCTGTTGCTCCTTGAACAATTGGGGAAAGCTGGAATTTACATCGCGCCCGATTCACTCAAACTGGCGTCGGGCTTGCACCACGAACCAATCTCTTCTCTTGCTCTTACTAACAATTCTTGATGCCGGACTGGTCCGAAGCCACGTTCCGAAAGTGATGCACTGCCCACGAAGACACACAGCGGCTCAACATTACTCCGGTCAGCGGATTATAAGGATGTACCCCCGCGAAGGCAAGCGTCTTGCTCGCTCGACCCTCCCAGATCGGTTAGATGCCAAGATGTGACACCTCGTACAGGCCGACTCCAGCACCAACCTTTGATGCACAATAGAATGACTACGCCAATAGAATAATCATAATAATGTTTTCCAGAAAGAAGACACTTTGAGCAAAGCTGAATCGTCCCCGCCGCTGGCGGGCCAGGTCGCGGTCATTACCGGCGCTGGACGCGGCATTGGCCGGGCTATCGCCTTAAGGCTCGACGAACTCGGCGCGCACACCGTCCTCGCCGGACGCTCACGTGCGGCCCTCGAACAAACCGCCGCCATCATTCAAAACCACATCCCAAGCAACGTCCACAACATACAAAACAGCGGAGCCCAGATTGCCATAAGAACATCGATCGTCGAATGCGATGTCACCGATCTAGGCTCCGTCCAATCCCTGGCCGACCACCTCGAGCGCACCTTTCATCGCTTAGACATTCTCATCAACAATGCCGGCATCGGAGGCGTCGGTGGCCCGCTTCATCGACTCGCACCCGATAATTGGGACAGTGTGATGAACACCAATCTGCGGGGTGCGTACTACTGCATCCGCAGCCTGGCGCCCATCATGCTCCAGACCGGCGGCGGACACATTGTTAATATCTCCTCTCTGGCGGGCAAGAACGCCCTGCCCAACGGAGCCGCCTACGCCGCCTCGAAGTGGGGTTTGAATGGATTGACCTACTCGGTAGCGGAAGAGTTGCGAGCCCACAACATTCGCGTCTCGGTCATCTGCCCGGGATCGACCAACACGGACTTCAGCCCGCATCCCGGAAAAAATGATGAGAAGATGCTGCAAGCCACGGATGTGGCCCACATAGTAGCCATGCTCGTAACCCAGGCTCCGCAATCTTTCGCCAGCGAAGTAGTGTTAAGGCCGACGCAGAAGCCGTAGCGTGATCTTTGTGCGGTCTGCTGCGCGCAATTTACAGGGCAACCGAGATATCTCAGCTATTTCGGTTGAGCAGCTTCCGTTTTGCCGCCGGGAACGTATGGAAGACCAGTGACGGCATAGGGCGTTCGGGCGGGCTCGACGTGCCCCCGACCCTGATCGGAATGTTCAAGATTCCACGTTCTATGCAACACTCGAGCCACATTTACTAAGACGAAAGCCAGAGCGTTTTCCCTTCCAGGCTGCTCGTAAGAGCCCCACGTTCATGCCGTTCGGGATGCTATTCAGGATGGTACAAAACAGACAGCGCGGAGCTGGGATCGGGAGTATTGACTCTCGACACTTGCGTCTTTTGACACGAGTGCTTAAATCTAGTCTTTGAAAAGATTATCGAAGGCCGCGCGCGCGTCATTCGGACGCTGACTGCCTTTGCTCGATGTTTCTTTTTCGACCATCACGCGTATCGAAAAGAACGGGCAGTCGTTGCGCTTGTCTTTGGGAGAGATTCTGGCGGGAACCGGCTGATCGCATTCGAAGCGACTGGATGGGTCGAAGTGCTCGCATTGTTTGCAGGCGTGCAGGTCGAATCCGCATTTCGGGCACTGTCCGATCGGGTCGGTGAGATTTTGCAGCAACGCGCCACATTCTGCGCAGCGGGAGACAGTTCGCGTTCCCGGCATCTTGAGAGGCCGGGGGCCGAATGTGTTTTCTTTTTTTGGAGCCGCAGACTTGTCGAACTCTTTCTTCTTCTCTCGGCCACCGGAGTCCTGGTATCCGCGTTGCCGATACTTGGGATCGGACAATGAGAACCTCCTGCAAACCGCCTCATTCTCCGCCTTTGGCGGGCTGGGCACAAGAGTTTCTTTATTACTTCGTTTGGTAACGTTTTTGTTCCTTTCTTTCGTTCCTACGGGAGCAACCCTGGGGCGAGAATGGTCCTCCAAGCAGAGCCCGAAGTCGTGGCGCGGTGAATTGTGTTTCACATATCAGGGTGCTACCATTCCGATATAAAGAGAAATCGAGGAGGTAGTGAGTTATGGCGGAGCGTGACGGCAACGGCTTCTTGTGGTTCCTGGCGGGTCTCGGCGTGGGAGCGGTCGTGGGTGTGTTGTATGCGCCGCGCTCGGGTGAGGAAATGCGCGATGTAATTCTCTCCAAGGCACAAGAAGGCAGCGAGAAAGCGCGCCAGCAGGCTCGGCGCGCGCGCGAACAGGCGAGCGAGTGGGTCGATCGCGGACGCGATGTGTTGAATCAGCAGAAAGAGCAGTTCCGCTCCGCGTACGAAGCCGGCCGCCAGGCATATAACGAGACGACCTCGGCGGGAGCCGAACCGCCCAAGAATATCTAGCCCAGAATCGAGCAACGTCGGACGGCAGGCGCCACGCGAGTAGTCACAGAGAGGTAACTATGGATGACACTCTCCTAAAAGTTTTTATTGCGGTGACCACGATCGCGGTTGTGTTGCAGGCGGGGATTCTCGTCGGCCTCTTCCTTACCGTGCGCCAGAGCGCGGCCAAGATGGAAGCTCTCGCTGCCGACGTGTCCAGCAAAACTCTGCCGAAGGTCGAATCGGTCCTCGCGATGATGGTGGAGTTGCGTCCGAAGATCGAGGTCCTGACCGAGAATGTTTCCGAGTCCAGCACGTTGGTGCGCAATCAACTTGAACGCATTGACGCTACGCTCACCGACGCTGTCGACCGCGCACGGCTGCAAGTCATCCGCGCCGACGAACTGCTGAATCGCACCATGGACAAAGTGGAAGAGACCAGCGAAGTGGTTCACAAGACGGTGATCTCTCCGTTGCGGCAGGTGAATGGACTGATGGCCGCCATCAGCACGGGAGTCGACGTCTTCTTCGGCCAGAAAAAACGCCATCCCAAAAATGGCGCCGGCGTGCCGCAAGACGAGATGTTCATTTAGTCAGCTCGTCAGCTTCGAACCAGTCAGCCCATCGTCTTGCACTCGCTCGCTTCTCGCCAGCTTTTGAAAGCTCGCGATATCCGCACTCCGAATCTGATCCCAGCCTGCCAGTCATTCCTCGTGTCTGCTTTTTTGAGTTGATCGAATTCCTGGTACTGCGCTCCGGTTACAAATAAACGATGGTTCTGACATGCTTCCAGTTTGAGTCCAAGGCTTAACCACAGAGGTCACGGGGTTCCACTTCGATCGATTCCTGCTACGTACCCTCCTAGTTAACACAATCGAGAAGGAAAGATTGATTAATTCCGGCTTCGCCCGCCTAGAATATGCAAAACATTTCTCTGCTTTTTTGTTTGAAACAGAACCGACTCAGAATGCAAAGACAGTTTACATCGAACGACGTGATGGCACTGACGGGAATCAGCGCTCGGCAATTGCAGTGGTGGGATGAGCGTGGGATTGTTGCACCGGGGCGGCAGGGGCATCGGCGAATCTACAACTGGGATGAACTTGTCACCGTAGCCGTCATCCGCCAGTTGCGACGACGAGGCTTCTCACTGCAGCGGATGCGCAAGGTGATTCGGTTTCTGCAGCAGGAATTCGGCACCAGCCTGGCAGCGACGGTCGGTGCATCATCGGAGTATCACCTGCTTAGCGACGGCACTCACCTTTATCTGCGAACTTCGGCGCGGCAGGTCGTCGATCTGCTCAAAAACGCCCGGCAGCCTATGTTTGATATTTGCCTCAGCGATGAAGTCCGCCGGGTGCGAGCGGAGGTGGAGTCGCGCAAGAAGACTGTAGGTTCGGAACGAGTTCGGCCTTTGCGGCGAGCCCGGAAAGCGTAGTTCGGACGAACTTAAACGGAAAACGGGGGGAGCATGATGATCGGTGAATTGAGCATTATCAACGAGTGGATTCCCGAACAGATGGAACCTGGCACCGTGTTCGTACTGGAGAATGCGGGCGAGGTTGGCGAGAAAGAAGACCCCTATTGGGCCGTGCTTTCTTGCCCTTCGTGCGGCACGCTGGGCTTGATTACCCGCAAGCAGATGGCGGGCTTGCTGCCGACGATCTGCGGCTCCTCTGTTTGCTCGGCGCAGTTTTTTATTAAGGATGAGGAGATTTCTCCGCGGAAGCCGTTTTAGTTTGGAGAAGGGGCTCGCCCGCAGCCAGGAGCGGCGGCATGAAAGAAAATATCCAATCTGGGTTCTTGTTCCTGGCGATCATTGCAGGATGTTTTATGATCTCAGTTCCCTACCGGTACCTGCATGAACATTGGCTTATCGATCATTGCTTGGCCTTGAAGCATGGGAGTTTCGACTATTCCAAGATGTCGTGCGATGTCCGTGCCAAGCATCTCTACATTCCCTATCACGTTCGACATCCGCACGACAAATCGATTGCCGTGATTGCCGTTATCTGTTTCATCTTGTTTTCGTCGGGCTATGGCTTGATCCGGCTTCGCAGCAAGAATGATTCGAGGCAGGCTACGGCCGCTCCCAAAACGCCCTTGGGTTAGAGTTTTTTTGCTGCGGGAACGATGCCCGGCACTCACCGGTCTACAGCGAATTGTTCGGAGCCGCGAACTTCACCGGAACCTGTTCGACAATTTCGATATCGAAGCCTTCGAGCGCTGCTACTCTTCGGGGGTGATTGGTCAAGAGGCGGATTCGTTTCAGATTCAGGTCGGAAAGAATCTGCGCTCCCAGGCCGATTTCACGATGGATTCTGCGCTCGTTCTCGGGCACCGAGGGCAGACGACTCTCGCGATGAAATGTCAGGAAGGATTGCTCGCCGACTTTTTCCGCAGAGAAGCCTTTGGAGGTTTGGTGCAGGTAGATCAATGCTCCGCGATCTTCTTCCGCAATAATCTTCAACGAAGCCTCCAGCGTCTGATTGCAATCGCATCCCGTCGCACCGAAGACGTCGCCGAGGAGGCAGTGTGCGTGCATACGGACCAGGACGGGCGGGGACGAGTTTTTCGTCTTGTCTTCATTTTTGTCACCGCTATTTTCGCCGTGGCCGATGTCTCCGCGGATGAGAGCAATATGCGAACCGCCGCCGTCCACTTCACTCTCATAGGCGATCAGGCGAAATTCACCGTACTTGGTTTCGACCAGCGCTTCGCCGACACGATGCACGTAACGCTCGTGCTGCATGCGGTAGCGGATCAAGTCCGCGACGGTGAGCATTTTCATTTCGTGGGCACGGCAGAACTCGATCAGGTCGGGCACGCGCGCCATGGTGCCGTCATCTTTCATGATTTCGCAGATGATGCCGGCGGGGATCATGCCGGCGAGCCTGGCCAGATCGACCGAGGCTTCGGTTTGACCGGCGCGGACAAGAACTCCGCCTTTGCGGGCTCGCAACGGGAACATGTGACCGGGGCGGGCAAGATCGGAGGGTCGCGTTGCGGGATCGATCGCTACTTTGATGGTGTGGGCGCGATCGTGCGCTGAGATTCCCGTGGTTACGCCCTGGCGCGCGTCGATGGCCTCACAAAAGGCGGTGCCGTATTGCGAGGTGTTCTCGGTGGTCATGGGACCGATGCGCAGGTGGTCGAGGCGTTCTTCGGTCATGGCTAAGCAGACCAGGCCGCGTCCGTACTTGGCCATGAAGTTGATGGCTTCGGGAGTTACTTTTTCGGCGGCTAGAGTGAGATCACCTTCGTTTTCGCGATCCTCATCGTCGATGACGACGATCATCTTTCCAGCGCGGATCTCTTCGATAGCGGTAGGAACGTCGGTAAAGGGCGAGTTCGGTGTCATAGGTGTTATGCAGCGTTCAAATTCCGGGGATTTGAGGCAACCAGTTCGTTCTCTGCCCCACGAAACAGTTTCTTCATGGCACGCACTACCCAGCGCATCACGACCGCGATCATGACGAGAAAGGCGACTACGATTCCGGCAGCCGCGATGGGGTGCTGGGTAGCGAGCCAGGTCAGGAATATGGCGAGCGTATCTTCTCCGGCACTCAGCGCGAAATTTGACACCGGCTCCGGAGACGGCGTCACGGCCGTGCGTGCCGCCATTTTACCTCCATGCGCGGCCAAGGCAATGGCGCCGCCAGCCAGGGTCGCTAGCAACTGCTTCTCCGGCGACAGTTGGGAGGTAGCACCATAGGCCATTAGGGCGGCCACAGGGATTCGAATAAAAGTATGCAGGGCGTTCCAGAACAAATCGAAGGCCGGTATCTTGTCGGCGAAAAACTCAATCGCAAAGAGCACGGCGGCGGCTGCGATGACCCACCAACTGGAAAGCAGATGGAGTCCGGCCGGCAGATCGAGGAGGCCGGCGTGAGCGAGCAGTCCCAGGGTGGCTACGGTGGCGTAGACGTTGAGCCCGGCGGCGAAGCTTACCGCCACGATGAGACCGACGAGATCGGAGCCGCCAAACTTCACGCCTTGTAGCATATCCGCACCGAGCCCGCTCGCCAATATTGTTGTAATCGCTACCCTATGAAAAATGGAAAGGGGCCGCTTCTGGCGACCCCCTCGGTAAGTTTAGCCCCCTGCAGTTACAGGGTGGATTCGATTTCAAAACCCCAAGCTTCAAGCAAAGGCTCGGGAATGTACTTGGAATTCTTGTTCCGCCGCGCCCATTCGCGCAGCCGTGTAGACCGCAAATACTGGTCGGGGGAGAGCTTATACTCGTGCACAACCTGTTCGAACTCGGTGATTGTGGGAGTAACCGGCCCGATGGGCTCGGGCTTCCCCCAGTTTGGGTTTCCGCGTCGTTTAGCCATGAAAAATGTACCCTCTAGAACTAGGATGAGGACTTCGTTCTTTGTAAGTCTCTATTTTGTTTGATTCCACAGAAAGTCTAGGGGATTCACCCGCGAACGAAAATCGGCACGACCCAACCGACACCACAGAATCTAGCCCCTCGGCCTCTATGGAAGCTATTGATAATAATAGGTTTTCCTATGGAAGTCAATAGAAATGTTGACTCCTTCGGTGCCTTGTCATTATCCCCTTTTGATACAGGTACTTGGGGCTTCAAAACCGATTATGTTGTAAGGGCACGCATGCTCCCCATCCCCGTTCGGTAAAGACACCGTTATCGGCTCGTGATTGGGCAAGCCGCGGGCATCACGTCTGCAGGTTGCCGGGCGCAGTGGATGACTACAGTAACCGGAAGACGAGGTCATGTCGTTGACCGCACAATATCACAGCCTTAGAGTGCGAACGGGGGGCTACTATGTTCGGCAGTTTTCGGTCTCCTTTCTGAGGGATCGCGACCTCCCGTAAGGCCCGGCAAAGTTCTGGCGAAAGGCCCAGACAGCGGTCCGAATTGCGATTGGAAGTATGAATCTAAAGTCTTTACTACTCAGTTCTGACGACAAGACGGTCCGCGTTCTGCGCCGTGTGCTCAGCGACCTGGAGATTGACATTGAACATTGCTCGGTCGCCGACGACGCGCTACGCCGCATAACGCGTCAGCGCTTCGAAGCCATCATCGTCGATGGGTCGAATGCGGTAGAGGCTGGCAGCATCTTGCGGGCGGCCAAAGCCGCTCCGGTGAATAGCCGAGCGCTTGCGATTGTGCTCGTGGAGTCCCCCGTGGGCCTTAAGGGCGGGTTCGAGATGGGGGCCCATTTTGTTCTGCACAAACCTCTTGCGGTCGAGCGGGCCAAAGCCAGTTTTCGCGCCGTGCGCGCGCTGATGAAGCGCGAACGACGTCTGCAATTGCGAATCCCGGTGCAAATTCCGGTCGAGTGCCAGGGCGCAGGGCGGTACACAGCCAAGACCATCGACCTCAGTGAAGGGGGGATGGCGCTCCAGTTTTCTGGCCGTGTCGCGAAGGAAAGTCTGCTCCGATTCTCGTTCGAATTGCCGGGGATCAAGGCGATACTAGAGATCCATGGCGAAGTCGCATGGGAGGGGAATGGCTCTCAGGCGGGCGTCCGTTTCAAGAACCCTACGGAAGAGCAGCGCAACATCATTCGGCAGTGGTTGAACAGCCAGCTTCCGGAGCCCGAGCAGGACGATCCGCCGGTGAGTTGCCGGTTGACCGACCTCAGCCTGGGGGGCTGTTATCTGACGACGAGCTCGCCTTTCCCACGCGGCACCCGGGTCATCCTTTCAATTAAGACCAGCAATCTTCAAATTCACGCCGGCGGCGTGGTGCTGGTGGCGCATCCAGAATTTGGAATGGGAGTGGAATTCCTTCAGACCACGACCGAGCAACGGGATCAAGTCCATCAAATGATCACCACTCTGCGAAACAATGGAGATAAAACCCCCGAACTGGAAGTGGAGCCGGAAGGACTGGAAATATCAATGCCGGGTGATAGTTTCGGCAGATTCGAGATTCTTGCTACCCAATCTTCGGCAACGAAAGGGTCAGGAAATCATGCCATCCCAGAGAGCGAAGACGCGCTGATCGAGCTGTTCCGTCACAAGTTTGAGGTTCCGGTCGAAACCTTTTTGCGGCAGATGCGCGAACAACGCCACTCGGTCGAAACAGGCTCGCACTGAGGCTTGCTTTCGAACTGACTCTCGCGAATGGCTCCCCCGAGCAGGCTGTTCGGCCCTCAAGAGCGAAAGCTTGCATTTTGCTTGAGGTTCGAGAGCCAGGGCTGAGGCCCTGCCCTACCCAAAGCCCGTTTATGAGTCAATCCTAGCCTTCATCCTGTTCTTTCAGTTTTGCGATTACGCCGAAATCTTCTAGCGTTGTGGTATCGCCCTTGACTTCGCCGTGGCTGGCCAACTCTCTTAGCAGACGTCGCATGATTTTGCCGCTGCGCGTCTTCGGCAGCATGTCGGTGAAGCGGATGTCGTCGGGCTTGGCCAGCGAGCCGATCTCCTTCGCGACCCATTTCTTCAGCTCTTCTTTCAGGCTCGGCGTGGGGTTGACGCCGTGCTCCAAAGACACGAAGGCGCAGATGGCCTGTCCCTTGATTTCGTCCGGTCGGCCCACGACCGCAGCCTCAGCGACTTTTTCATGGGCCACGAGCGCGGATTCCACTTCCATCGTGCTTAGCCGGTGGCCCGACACGTTTAGAACATCGTCCACTCGGCCCATGATCCAGAAATAGCCGTCTTTATCTTTGCGCGCGCCATCGCCGGTAAAGTATGTGGCACCGCCGGGAATCTGCGACCAATACTGGGCTACGTAACGGTCGGGATCGCCGTAAATGGTCCGCAGCATCGAGGGCCAGGGCTTGCGAATGACGAGGTAGCCACCCGAGCCCAGGGGCACCGGATCGCCTTCCATGGTGACGATTTCGGGCACCACGCCGAAAAACGGCTTCGTGGCGGAACCGGGCTTGGTGGCGATCGCTCCCGGAAGCGGCGTGATCATGATGGAACCGGTTTCGGTCTGCCACCAGGTATCGACAATGGGGCAGCGGTTATGACCAATCAACTCGCGATACCACATCCAAGCCTCGGGATTAATCGGCTCGCCGACGGTGCCGAGCAGACGCAAGCTTTCCATTTTGTGTTTCTTCGGCCACTCGTCGCCCCACTTGGCGAAGGTGCGGATCGCGGTGGGCGCAGTGTAGAACACGTTAACCTGATGCCGGTCGATGATGGACCAGAAACGATCGGGCTCGGGATAATTCGGCGCGCCCTCATAAATGAGGCTGGTTGCGCCGCACTGCAAAGGTCCGTAGACGATGTAGCTGTGACCGGTGACCCAACCGATGTCGGCGGTACACCAGTAGGTGTCTTCTTCGCGCAGATCGAAAACATATTTTGTGGTGAGATAGGCGCCGAGCGAATAGCCGCCAGTGGTATGCACGATCCCTTTTGGCTTTCCCGTGGTACCCGAGGTGTAAAGGATGTACAGCAGATGTTCGGCATCGAGCGGCTCTGCGGGACAATCGTCGGAGGCTTTCGCCATCAACTCGTGCCACCAGTGATCACGGTTTGCCGTCATGTTGATCGCGCTTCCGGTGCGCTTATAGACGACCACATGCTTCACCGAGGGACAGGATCTCAACGCCTCTTCTACCACTGGAAACAACTTGACCTCGGCGCCGCGGCGATAGGATCCGTCTTGCGTGATGACGGCGACGGCCTGTGAATCGTGGATGCGATCGACGAGCGCGTTGGCGGAGAATCCGCCAAAAACAATGGAATGCGGCGCGCCGATGCGGGCGCAGGCGAGCATGGCGATGGGGAGCTCGGGCGTCATGCCCATGTAGATTGCTACACGGTCGCCTTTGCGGATGCCAAGATTCTTGAGAACGTTCGCGAACTTCTGTACTTCTTTCCAGAGTTGCTGATAGGTGTAAGTGCGAATTTCGCCGGGTTCACTTTCCCAGATCAGCGCAGCTTTATTCTTGCGGGCGGTTTGTACGTGGCGATCGAGGCAATTGTAGGAGAGATTGATTTGGCCGCCGACGAACCACTTGGCAAAAGGAGGATTCCATTCCAGGACCTTGTCCCACTTTTTGAACCAATGCAACTCCTCGGCGGCGCGGCCCCAGAATCTTTCTGGCTGCTCCACTGATTCTTTATAAAGAGCTTCGTATTCGGCCAGGCTCTTGATCTGAGCCTTCTGAGAAAACTCGGCAGGCGGCGGAAAGCTTCTCTGTTCGTCAAGCGTCGAATCGATGTTCACCTGCGTCGCGGTTAGATCAGACATGGATCTCGTCCTCGGGTGTGGGTGCTGTTTCCAGCATAAGGCTGGAATCGGATATTTTACCCCGGCTGGCGGACCGCTGTTCTCTATATATATATTTCTTTTCTTGTTTCTTACCCAGTCAACGGCTAGAGCTTGATCCACAGGGTGCACAGAGGAAACACTTGAGCGCCGGGGCAAGCCAAAGTTCTCTCCATTTTCAGTTCTTACATTTCCGGAAGGAGTTCGGCGATTGTTCCGCGCTGCAGTAAATACGCTCCTGGTCCTTGATGTCCGCGAATGGAGCGGCAGAATTCAGTTACCACGAATCCGGCCTTGACGGCTTCGCGAAACGCCCATCGCGTCGCATCGCGCCACTCTCGCGCTAAGCCCATGTCCTTGCGCTCGATTTCCAGAATATCGCCCGGGATTTCGATGCTCACGCGCTGGCGCGCCAGCGACTCCGCCAGATTGGCGCGCCCCGGTTTCCCGCTGGGATCGAAGCGGACTAGAGGAGCCAGCAGTTTCAGGGCGTCTAGCGTTTCTCCTCGCGCATCTTTACCGGCGACTCGGCTCGCCAGACGATCTCGCACACGTCGCGAGTTCAGCATCCATCTCACCCACAGGCGGTCAGTTCCATTTTGATGCAACATACTGGACGTTGCGGGGCCGTAGAAATCTACCTTATAGGTCTCGGAGACTACACCCAGCTTGGAAAAATTGAAGTGAGCATTTCTACTTTGCAGCGGGTCGAAGGTCCAGGTCATCTCGTGAATGCCCATTGCCATGGCGCGTTCGCGCTGCGCCTGCTTCAGACGCGCGCCCAGGTCCAGATGGCGGTAGGCGTCGAGCACGGCGAGCATATGGGAATGGATCGTGGTCAGGCCGTGCTCGCGGCCGAGGAATCCAAAGGCGAAGCCTACTAACCTTTCTCTGTCTTTATTATTTCTCTTGTCATGTCTGTCTTGACCATCTTTGTCAAAGGCGCCGACGAAGATGTTGCCCGCCGCTATGCAGGCGATGGCCAGGGTCAGAGGTAGAGTGTCCTCATCGGCCATGCCCCAGACCTCCTTCTCTACGGCTTTCAACTGGCTGAGGTCGTCGATGCTTTTCAGATCGCGGATTGTTATCTGCTGCGCGGCGGAGTGGGACGTCATGGCTGGTCATCCTCGCGCCTCGAGTTCGCTAGGCCAAGAAAGGAATGGAAGCGCGCGACCTCGGATTCTAATTCGTCTTTGAATCCACGATCGAGTGGTCGACCCATGGCAAAACCAAGGTCGACGGCGAGCTCTTTTCCGACAATGGATGCGTTGACCCAACCGATTACGCGCTCACCCCAGAGCAGCGGCATGGCATAGTATCCGCGGAGGCGCTTGGGGGGAGGCGTGTACGCTTCGAAACGATAGGACCAACCCCACAGATGCTCGAAACGCCGGCGATCCCAGACGACGGGATCGAATGGGGCCAGGAAACGTACATGACGTGAAAGTTCCTCGCGAGGAGCTTTTGAAGCGGGCCAGACATAGGCGATGTCGTCGGCAACCGCCTTTTCAAGCCTTCCCGTGTTAAGCAGATGACGGATGATTTTGCGATGATCGGGCGCACCCGGGATCGATCTTCGAAGACGGCTGGCGATCGCCAGAAGGGTTTTCTCGGGGATTGGAGCTAGAAGATTAGCGACCACGAGCATTAAACGTTGTAGTCGATCGTCGGGGGAAAGAGACGGAGTGAACGTGGGCAACGCCTCATAGACACGCACGCCTTTTTCGCGATGAGCAATCCGTAGATATCCGCGGTAATGCAGGCGCTCCATCGCAGTTTTGGTCGCCTGCGAATACCCTCCCCACGCATTGCGGACTCTGGAGCGTATAAAGCTCGCATCTAGTTTGCTTGGGTGCATTGGCCCGCTGGCTCGGACCGACTCAAGGATTCTTCGGTCCAGCTGCGGCAGATTTTTTCCTGCACGCGGATGAAGTAGCTGCCACACTTCACGCGAGAGGAATCCATAGTTATCCAAGTAATCCTCTTCGATGTCCAATGAGCGATAGCGACGATCAAGGTCGTTCGCCGTGTAATTTTTCACACGGTGACGAAGAATGAGGTCCTGTGCCCTGGCGGGCGAGCGAATAGGATCTGCCTGGACAAAGCCCATCTGCCGGATGGCATCTTTCAAGGATGTCGGGCGGAATAGTGAATGAGAAATAGCGCGGGCTCGGATTTGATCAAGGCTTGACACCAACGAAGATACCTCACTAGAAACACGAGCATAAAGGTGTAAGGCCAATATTTCAAAACGCTTTCATAACGCTTATGCAGGGTCCGGGGTATTCCACGCATCTTAATTGACATGCTACCCTCGAACCGGAGACGAACACGACCGTGAAACCGTTTACAAGAGTTCTGTATTTGATCGTCCTTAATTCGATCGTTGTGCTTGTGCTGGGAAACTCCCTGTTGCTCGCTGCCGACCGCGGCAGCCTGGTGCGTGAGGCTGTGCTCTACTTGTCTCCCGACACAGCTTCCAGCAAGCTCGCGCAGGTAGAGCGCGGCCGGGAGCTGATTCTGCTCGAGCGGGGCCAAGGCTGGCTGCATGTCGAAGCCATGGTTGGCTCCGACAAATCGCGCGATCCCGCCTTCGTTCTCGAAGACGAGGACGAAGGTAAAACCATCGATGGCTGGGTTCTCGATAACGGCGTGGTATGGGCGTCCACGCCGAACGGAGATCGCATTCTATTTGGGGCCGCGGTCGATGCGGAAGACGAAGCCAGCCGGCGCCACGGACGGCGTGGTGCGGCGCAGGACGCGTCGCGTCTCTATCGGCGTGTCTATGATATTTTCCCAACGACTCCTTTTGCCAGTGAAGGGCTCTACCGGGCGGCTGACATCAAATGGCAGATGGATAAGGCAGATGCGCAGTCTCGCCCTTCGGCGCGCGAGCGGGATCCAGTGTTGCGGGCGGGGATCGACGAAGAGTTGATGAAACTGGTGATAAAGAAGTTTCCTGATTCGAAGTGGGCCCAGCTTGCTGCTTTTCATCTGATCGACAATAAGCTTTGCGGAGACTGGCAGGGGGCTTCGAAGTGTCCCGACAAGGAAGCTGACATTTACGAAAAATATGTGAAGGAACATCCGGAATCTCCCGCCGCTGCTGAGGCGCTGTATGACGCGGCTTCTCGTCGGGCGGCGCTGATTGAGATCTATAAGACTGAAGAGCAGCCTAAGAAGTCCGAGCAGTCCAAGAGCCTCGCCATCGCGCTGGCGCAGCAGTTAATTTCGAAGTATCCGCAGAGCGACTGGTCGTCCCGCGGACAGACGCTGCTTTTTCTGGTGCAGGGGGGAGTTCCAACTTACGGAAACATGGTGCAGTAGAAGGCAATGGACCTGCTGCCGGCTTGATCTGGTTCCTGGCGAACTCTGTTGCGTTCTTCTGAACTCACAGCCCCCGTTCCTCCTCGGTGAGCGGGCCCGAGCCGGGAACGGCGCAGAGTTCCAGAAACTCGTCATGGAGTTCGATTCGAGACAACGCCCCGGCTCCTCGGAGAAATGACGCCCCCATCATACTGCTCAATCGGCCTCCCGCTTACGGATAAAGATTTGCTTCCGCAGTTTTTCCAGCCCCCGGAAATAGTGGTGCTTTACGTTCCCTCGGGTCTGGTCCAACTTCACGGCGATCTCTTCAAAGCTGTAGCCCTCGAGCAGATGAAGCCCCAGGGTCTGACGCTGGACCTCGGAGAGGACTCCACGCACCTTGCTTAATCCAACCCTTCCGAGCACTTCCTCAATCGAGTTTTCGTATCGGCCTTCCCTTCCCCCTGGACCGCTCAGTTCGTTTCCAACATCTGCCAGATCGACCTGGCTATAGAAATGGCGGGAAACCAGATAGCGGCGGCGGTCAATGGCACGCTGGTAGGCCATCGCCACGATCCAGGAACGAGCTGAACTCTTGGAACTATCAAAAACCGCGTTTTTCTGGTGAATGAAAGGAAATACGTCCTGGAGCAAGTCGTCGGCTTCTGAATCGTCCCGGAGAATCTTGTACCCGACCGCACGCACCAGGCGCGCGTAGCGGCGAAAGAGACCGG